>Ga0209630_10001625_pt1 | contig 23588 bp, 32 predicted proteins | sample COG_01_FD_184745 | JGI IMG/M metagenome (GOLD analysis project Ga0209630, IMG submission 184745) | Pelagic Microbial community sample from North Sea - COGITO 998_met_01 (SPAdes) (version 2) | ecosystem: Environmental > Aquatic > Marine > Neritic zone/Coastal water | place: Helgoland, sampling... | reverse complement strand
CCATGGATCAACCTCCTTATCAAATTTAAATACCAGTGGTTGGTCCTTAATAAATTTGTCAGAGTTCTTTTGCATCTTTGCAATCAAAGCATCTATTTCAGCGTTCATGCCATCCAGTGGTATTCCTACGCCATCGACAGTAGCTACTTCTAGACTTTTAACTCTATTCTTAAATTGCTCAGCATCTTCTATTAGTGTTTGGCTACATAGCTTATCTAAGCTTACTTTAAAGAATTGAGCTAGCTTTACTAAAGCGCAAGGATGAGGTGAGTTGGAGCCTTTTTCGTATTTCTGAATTTGTTGAAATCGGACATCGCATACTCTGCTTAATCTCTCTTGTGTAAAGCCTTTTTGTTTTCTTAGGTATCTAATATTTTTACCTAATTGATGGTTGAAGATTTTTTCATCAACCGTTGTTCCTCGATTTGACATTGGATTTCCTCCATTGTTAAGTTAAAATAAGTTTCTACCTGGAGCTTCCAGTCGGACATATCAAACATTCGACTTTGCTCTGCATTGGTTAGAAACGCCTCAATAGAAATTTCTTTAAACGTATGTTGGTACCTAAAATAAAACGCTGGTACTCCTTCTTCATACTTTAAGTAAAAAGGTGTTCTATTGATCCTAGCAGTAGGTTCATCACTGCTAAAATTTTGGTAATTGAAATAACTATCGTAAGTTATTTTATGTTGTTCTATTTCTGTTATCTGATCATTCATATTAATGGCTCATCATTTGGTTTAATGTTAGTTAGTTTTGCTAATTTAGTTATTAGTCTTGCAGCAACATCAGGCGGAAATTCCATAACCTCACCGAATTGTTCTAAGCTCTCAATATCTTCAGTAGTTAATTCGTAGTATTCCCAAATAGGACTAGTCATTGCTACTCGAAGTGAAACCTCTGTAGCCATTTTATTTAGCTCCATTGCTTCAGCTTCAATTTGAGCTGCGCTCTTCGGTGAGTTAGGAAAATTAATTATCTTCGCCATTTTTTTGTCGCTGCAATTCTTCAGCTTTTCTTAGGTAGTTAAGTGCATCAATAAAGTTATCTTCCTTAAATGAATGAGCTGCTCTAATTACTTTTGCAACAACATACATCAAGCACACTTTGTCAGGTGCAATAGGTGCTGGAAGATCAAGCAGAGCGCTCCAGGATTTGCCGATCAATTCCATATTACGGCTAAAATCTCCATACTCTGCTTGCTTCACTTTACGGATGTGTTCTATTTTATGATCGATGCTCATTTTCCTCAGCAAACGTTTTTTCAAAAGATTTGTTGATTTCCATTTCAACAATCTTTGCCATGCTCACTGGAGCATCAAATTTATTTTGAGCTAATTTTCTTAACTTCAAATAAACTGGCATCGAAATAGCAATAGACTTATATTTTTCCGTATCCATTTTTTACTCCAATGCAGCGGGATCGAAACTCTCACCTTCAGAGTTCATCTCCAGTTTTTCTACACGGTGCATCCAATAGTACGGAGAACCTTCAGGTAATTTTCCTTTACCTGATGCAGTTGATTTATAAGCGCCGAAACGATATTTAGTTCCGTCAACTTCAATCGTACCTTTTAAGTCGTACGATTTAGGACTTGCTTTGTCAGTATTAACAATAGCAGTTCCGTATGATTTAGTGCTTTGACCTTCAGCCATTTAACACTCCTTTAGTCTCAAGGTTTGATTTCAGCTCTGTAAATCGCTCTTTAAACTTATCGTAAGCGATTGGATTAGCAGCTTTAGTTTTCTCAAGCATAGACTTATGTTTGGTTATCCAAGACTGATAATTTCCAGAATGTGAGACTTTTTCTAATTCCTGGAGAGCTGTTTGTAATTGACGATCTTGCTGCTCTATTGCTAAAGAAACTTCCTCAGCACTAGCGACGCTATCCGAAGCAAAGCCTAGAAATGCTAGCGCTCTACCGCAGGCTGACGTCTCAGCGTTCTCAAGAGCCGAAGTATTATTTATTTTACTAAAACTTCTATACTCTTCAGATAATCCAGTAGATACGTGTATATCTGAGATATAAGCATCTACTTGAACAATCACCTTTTTATCGTCATGGTGAATTATTGTAGTTTTAAGATCCAATAAAGATCCTAAAACTCTTCTCGCATAAGCAAGTCTTGTTGAAACTAAAGCGTAAGATTTGCCATGAATTTTGACATCATCCTTACCTCCATATTTCTTATACTCGTTTATTGCGTCTATTAGTTTGTCGTTATATTTTTCCATTATTTACCTATTTGTTGTTCCACAATTTTTTTGCATCATTTAGAAATAGTGAACCAATGGACCAGCAGAAATTGTGGTCAAACTGCGGATCTAAATCTTGGATCAATTCTTTAATGATTTTTTCTTTGTTGGTTTCTTCAGCGTAACGCATCATCAACCGTTCTCTTCTTTTGAAGATTGTAACTAACTGTTCGTAATAATTTTCTAAGTTCTCATCTTGTAAATCTCCGCAATTATTTTTATCGAAGATTTTGAAATCATCCTTAACTACGTAAACTAAACTTACAAAATGATCAGGCTTGCATTTTTTATAAAACGCTACCTGAAGTAAATGATTTCTACTAGGTGCAGTAGGAACTTTAGCACTAACCCAACTGTAGGTTCCATCCTTCTTTAATCTAGAAGGTCTATCGTGACTTGTTTTAATTTCTAAAAGACCGAAAGGATGATCGCCAACATGAGAAGCGATCGATGAAAAATCTTTTAGATCGTATTCAATGTCAGATCTTCCAATAATTGGAAGTAATAGGCGAGGATCATGCAAGGATAAAACATTTTCCGCTACCACATTATGTCTGACACCTAGTAGTTCACAAGCTTTCTCAAGCTGCGAAATCGTTTGAGGTATAGTTTCTTTATACCAATGAAATTTTAAATTATCTTTTTCGTTAGATGGTTTGTAACGATCAAACTCCTCTTGAACTTTTTGTATAGCTATATCAAGTTCGCAAGGAATTTGGTCGTAAGGAGAAATCTTTTTTGTTGATGGATTTATTTTAAAAATTTTTTGAGCGTATCTGTATGCAATTGCATTTCCAACTGCGATGCCAGCGTGCATATTTGAATTTGTTTCAAACTTTCTTCTTTGCTCTTGAGTTGTTACCCAATATCTGTACGCAAAGTTTCCGTCTGGATAAACTGCTTGTGATGGTGAGTGATGGTTCCAATTAAAAATCTGACAAACGCCAGGTATACCAGTTTCAGTTAAAGGATCTGAAATTACTTTTTTATCTATGTTGTTCATAGATAGAATATTATTTTATATGACGTTCAAACTCGATTTGATGTGGAGGCGAAAGTGCTATGTGGATGCTAACTTGGTCTACTTGCTGCTTTGTGATTTCTTTTGAGGTATGTTGCTAGCAGTTACGGCGAAATGATGCGAAAGTTCTACTACTGGATTTTCCCAAGGTAAGCCTTCTCTAAAACGTACTAGCCATCTAGCTTTATATTTTACTACTTTTGGTGAAAGCGGATAATATTGTGGACCTCTTTGATCTTTACCTTCAATAAAAGCGCCATCTTCTCTGTTGTGTATTCTCCATTTTTCTAAAGAACTTTTTGACACCATTCCATCTAATAATTTAACAGCATCCCAGGTAGTAAACCATCTATTAGGATCATTGTTATAATAGTAATTTAAATCGACAATAAAACCACCATCAGTTCCACGATCTAAAGTAAAATTTTTTTCTTTGATTGGTTTCTTTTTTTCTTCTTTTACTTCGTCTAGCTTAACAACGTTATTTTGTTTTTTTGGTTTTGTTTTGGTCTTAGCTTTAGGCACGTTTTTGCAACTCCGCTTGTTTTAACATTTGTTCAGCATCTTTAACAACTTTAGGTAATTCTTTTTCATTACCTTTGTAATAAGTTTCCTCTATCATTTTATAAACTTGCTTTAGTTCATTATCTAATTTCTTTGCAGCTTTATCGTATTCTGCTAAAGCTATTTGACCTTCTTTATGAAATGTATTTGCTTTTTTCTTTAATTCAAAAATTTGTTTTTCATAATCTTGTTGAAGCAGCTGCATTTGTTGATCATGTTTTTGTTGAGAAATACTTATTTCTTCAGGTACAATTCTTTGAGCCTCAGTATTATCTTTAACTGCTTTAGGATCTATAGTTGCAACAATTGGAGAAATAAAATCTAAATCAAAATTTTTTAAAATTATTTTTTCATCAGGTTTTGCATAAGGATCAGGATTTAATAAATTATTTTCACCTCTGTAATTTTCATAAAAACCAAAATAAAAATGATTTAATTCTTCATCCATAAAACCTTTTGTTTTAATTCCAACAACACAAAGTTTATTATTAATTTCTAAATCTGCTGCATTGTCTTTGTAATAAAACAGCACCTGATTATGATACATTGAACCTTTTGCACTAACTTTAATTGCTCTAATGTTTGGTGATGCAATGTCTCTAGGAATAATTACATTTTCTTCTCCAGATGCAAAAATTTGACAAGGTTTATAATTTTCATCTGTCTCGGTCCATTTCAAAGTATTGACTGTACCCCAAATGTTAGTAGTTTTTTTTGGAAATAATAAATCTACTGGATCAACATTTAAAATTTTTCCATAATCAATTGCCGTTTCTTTTGAAATACCTTTCTCACCAGATATTTGACCGTAAATAGATTGTTTAGTTTTTCCTACTTCAGCTGCAAATTTTGGTGCGTTGTAACCTTTAGCTTTTAACGATGTACCTAATAATTTATGCTCATCTAGCTCAGTAACTTTTTGTTTAAAACCACCTGGAACGTAAGGTAATGCTTTATTCCATTCATCTAAAAACTTTTGATGTAATTCTTTAGCACCTCTTTTTTTACCTTTAATTTTTTCTATTGCATGAAACATAGCCTCTTCTTTAGGTCCATAAATTTCATACATGTTTCCATTTTTATACATCAAACCAATTACTGCCATCTCACCAACTAAAAGAGATCCAGTGTATTTAGCTACTGCAACATCAATCATTTCTGATGCTCCTTCTTGCCAGTCTATTTCGAGGATTTTATTGTCTTTATCTTTTTTAAGTGAGTATTTTGAAATGGTAAGGTTATTTATTTTTTTCTGATCCATTCCTTCTTATATGGTATCTAGTCCTATAAAGTCAACCACTGGTTCACCATATTATACAAGTTGTGGACAAGTAGTAATTTGATTAGTTATTTCAGTAAAATATAAGAAAAACACAGCAATTTTAGGTCAAAAAAGCCATATTTTTGCTGATTTTTGATTATGACAAGACAAATATACTGCAAAGACGTTAAATTTAGTGCTTATTCGCTCACTCATAGAGCATCTCACGATGGAATTGCGATGATGGATGTTGATAAAATTGCATGCTGTATTGCTTGCAATGAGCCTTTATTTATTGGTGAAACTGCACGTCATAAAGGATCTAGAGAAGATTATTTTAAAGGTCATAGAATGATTAAGAGACTAGCTGAGATGTCTGGTCTTAAAGCTTACATCATTTGGTATCACGAGAAGGATGAGAAAGTTTACAAAGTTACAGTTCAAAAAGTTTCGCCATCATACAGTAAAAAACAAACTTGTGATTGGAAACAATGGGTAAGTTTCCTTGCATCATTCCAGGTAAAACATTTTAAAGATTGTTCTCGTAAACCACTCTTTTTAAAAAAAATAAATTCATTAACATTTGATGAGAAAGCTGACTATGCAGAAATTTTACTTAGCTGATAAAGAATTAATTAAATTACAAATAACTGATCAACAATTTAAAACGTACAATTATTGGTGCAGTCAGTACAACGTTAAAACATTAAAACCTTTTATAAATTATATTCAAACTGCTAATGATCTATTGATACCAGTAGACAAAGTTAAAAAGATATTAACTGACTTAACTAAAATAGTTGTTGAAGGTGATGCTTTAGTTTCAATTGAAGATAATAAATCTGCAAGAAGAATTGAATTTGATTTGCCAAGATATAAGTCATTCTTAAAGTCTATTGGTTTCTTAGGTTACACTTCAGCAAAAGGTTGGACCAACTTACAACAACATTTAAAAAAAGATCCTGAGCAAGTAAATAAAGTTTACAAGTTTGCAAAGTTAGATCAGTACGAATTATACGATACATTAAATACCTTGCCTGACACAGAGCTTAGAGCGGTTAAGACAACAGAATTAAAATATCCGTGGATATTAGGTAAGTTATTAAAGGAACGTAACCTTGAATAATATTCATAAAATTATTGAACGAGATATACTTACAATAAGTTATTTATGTAATCTCTTTGATGATGCTGCAAGAACTGAAAGATATATTGCCAAGCCTAAACATCCTGGAGCACCAAGCATGTATGACTTATTGGTTACGAGTTATGAGAAAAAAGATATTGGTTATTATAAAAAGGAATTAAAATTTAGAGCAACACCATCACAAATTAGTAGGTGGGAGCTTGCAATAGAAGTTTTAATGTATGTTGATAAAGAGATTGTAGATAATCCTATAGAAGTAAGAGAGATGATTTGGATGCGAGCAAAGAAATATAAATGGTCAGAGTTAGCAAGACATTTTGGTTATCATCGTACTACAATTAAGAATAGATATTTAACTATCCTAGGTAAGCTAGTAGACAAATTAAAAGGTAAAATAAAATTTGACTATTTAGACAGTTTTAGTAGTTAATTAGCTTAATCTTCAAATATTTTTAAAAAAATAAATTTTCACTTGAATAGTTATATGAGTGCATTACAATTCGCTCATCAACGTATTTAAAGAATACGCTTTCACTTTCGTTTTTTTTTTTTTATTTTTTTTTGTTTTTTAAATCTAAAAACATAACACCGCTTATGGCTGCTAGACATAAACATCGCTTACAATGTCAAACGATCAACAAACAGAATAAGTTACCTTGTAAAGCATCTGGAATACTTACTAAAAAAGGTACTATTCGTTGTCGTATTCACGGAGGTTGGTCCACTGGTCCTAAAACACTAGATGGTAAGCTAAAGTCTTTGAAGAACTTAAAGAATATAAATTATGAACAAGCTACAGCTAACACCAGAAATAAGTTCGAATATTATAAAGGAACTGATGAACGGCAAGCCACTAACGAGGATTTGCCAAGACAAAGCTAATCCAAGCTTATCTAAAGTTTATGACTGGATAGCAACTGATAAAGAGTTTGCAGAGAAAATATTAACCGCTCGTAAGATAGCATCACAAACATTCCTTGATAAGATGATTGAGGAACTTGAGTTCGCAGATAATAAGAACATTGCTGTTGTTCGAGAGAAGTTACATCACTATCGATGGATGGCTTCGAAACTAATAGGTATTTATGGAGACAAGCAAGAGATCAAGCAAGATACAAATATCCAAATTACTTGGAGCAATCAAGATCAAGAGAATTATAAAGACGTATCAAACTCCGTTAGTCGAGACAGCACAAACAAAGTCTCGCACACGACATGAGGTTCGTAAGTTAGTAAGTGACATACCAAGTTACAAAAGTTTAAATAAGTTAATTGTTATCTAGAAAACTAATCGTTTACCCAACAACTATCGTTAAAAGTACAGCGAAAAACTGAATAAAACTAAAGAGGTGCCATATACCAAAAAGTGGTCGCCAGGTCTTATACGATAAACCTTGGGAAGAATACACATGAAGAAACACAAGAAGAGCATTAACAGATTTAAAGATGTAACAGCAATCAGTTTTACATCTAAAGACGAAGGTTTATTAATTAACTTTCACGGATTTATGAGTGAAGAGGATAAGAAGGATTTTACTGAATACTTATTTAGAAAAATAAATATGTCTTATCATGGTATGGAGCATCCACCAACTTTACACTAATGAAAGTTACAATACCTTACGCTCCAAGAAAGCAGCAAGCTTATCTGCACCAAGAATTATTGAAATATCGAAATGCAGTTTTGCTATGTCATAGACGGTTTGGCAAGTCGACACTTTGTATTAATCACTTAGTTAGATGTTGCTTGACCAATACAAATTATAATCCAAGGTATGCGTATATCGCACCAACGTATAAGCAAGCTAAAAGCATTGCCTGGGATTTCTTAAAATTTTACACCGAGAAAATTCCTGGAACGAAGTACAACGAAACTGAACTCAGATGTGATTTTATCAACGGTAGTAGAATTACTTTACTCAGCAGTGAGAACCCAGATAGCATCCGTGGCGTTTACTTAGATGGAGTTATAATCGACGAGACAGCTCAGGTACAAGCATCACTAATTGATGAAGTATTAACACCAGCGTTGTCTGACCGTAAAGGTTTTATGGTTATGGTTGGAACTCCGCAATCAATGAACAATATATTTTATGACTATTATCAAAAAGCTCAAAACGATCCTAAGTGGTTTTTATATACCGCTAGAGCTTCAGAGACAAAAATTATTGATCCTGAAGAACTGGATAATGCACTCACCGTTATGGGAGAAGCTAAATTCAAACAAGAATTTGAATGTAGTTTTACTGGCAATCAACCTGGTTCAATTTATGGTGATATTATCTCTGATCTAGAAGAGAAGAAGCATATTACTACAGTACCTTATGATCCTGGATATTTGGTTCATACTGCTTTTGACCTTGGTTATAAGGATGACACAACAATAGTTTTTTTCCAGGAAGTAGGACATAGCATTAATATTATTGATTGCTATGCAAACAGAAACCAAGCCTTACCGCATTATGTGGAAGTTCTTAAATCTAAACCTTATGTTTACGGAACACATTATGCGCCACACGATATTGAAGTTACTGAGTTTACAAGCGGTAGATCAAGAAGAGAAGTAGCTTATCAATTAGGTGTAAAATTTAGAGTGGTTGGTAAAACACCGCTCGAAGATGGTATCCACGCAGTTAAGGTTTTACTGCCGAGATGTCGAATTGATCTAGATAATTGCAAAGACCTTGTAAATGCTTTGCGACACTATCATAGAAAATACTCTGAGAAAGAAAGAGTGTTTAATACAAAACCCGTTCATTCATGGTCTAGTCACTATTGCGATGCTGTTAGAGTAATGGCAACTGGCTTTGAAGGATTAAAAGATACAAACGTAACTAAACAACAAACAGCAATCAACGATTACAACATTATATAATTATGGGTGGATTTATTAGAAAAGTATTTGGTATACCAAAACAACAACCTCAGTTTATTGAGCCAGTAGTGGAAGATGTAAAAAAAGAACTTCCTCCAGTGGATGATAAACAAAGAGAAGAAGAAGTTACCGACGAATTAGAGAAAGTAGAAAAAAAACGTAAAGGTAGACGTTCTACAATCTTAAATACCAATCAAGGTCTATTAGACATAGACGAAGAAAACATAGATACAAAAAACTTATTAGGAGGAAATTAATATGGGTGGATTTGGTGGAGGAAATTCAACTGGAGGCGGCGGCGGTGTCGGTCCAGCTGGAAGAAAATCAGATGGTTCTTATGGAACTGCAAGAGATGCAAGTAGAGCATCAAATAGAAACGAAGGAAGAAAAGCTGTAAACACAGCTGTAAACTTTGTTAAAAGAGGTGGTATTACTGGCGCTGTTGTAAGAGGTATAAGTAGCGCTGTTAAGAATAGAAATAAAACAGCATCAAAAACTAGATTTGGTTACAGTAAACCAAAAACTAAAACTGTAACGAGTAATACTACTAGAGGAGATAATGATGGTAGTAATAGAGTAACAGCTGCGAAAAAAGCTCAAGGAATTGAACTTGCAAAGAAAATAGAAAAACAAACTATTTCAGACAATCAGTTAGTTAAAAGAACTCAAGCTGAAGCAAAAGGTCAGGCTCCTAAAGGACCAACAGCTGTTGAGATGGCTCAGAATGAAGAAGATGCTGAGGCTAAAAGATTATTAAGAATAAAAAGAAAAGGTAGAAAAACAACTATCTTAAATGTTCCTAAAGAAGAACTAACTTTATCTACGAAACAATTACTAGGCTAACATGCAAGACGAAAAATTCAGAAAGTTCTCTAAAGAACTTAAAGATAATATGTCTAGGCTCCAGACTAAAAGACAAGTTTGGGAAAGCCATTGGCAAGAAGTTGCTGATTATATGTTGCCAAGAAAATCAGATGTAAATACTGAAAGATCTCGTGGAGACAAACGTAATATAAAAATCTACGACGCTACTGCAGTACATAGTTTAGAGCTGTTAGCATCCAGTCTTCACGGTATGCTTACTTCAGCTGCTCAAAGATGGTTTCAGCTTAGATATAAAGAGGCACTTTTAAACGAAAGTGATGAAGCGAAAGAATGGCTCGAAGACGCTATGGATAAGATGTATATAGCAATTTCGAGATCGAATTTCCAAACTGAGATTTTTGAAAATTATCACGATCTTATAGCCTTTGGTACTTCTTGTTTATTTATAGAAGAAGATAAAGACGATATAGTTAGATTTTCAGCAAGACATATTAAAGAGATTTATATTACAGAAAACGAAAAAGGTTTCGTTGATACTATTTATAGAAAATTTAAATTAACTGCAAAAGCTGCTTTAGAAAAATTTGGTAAAGAAAATGTAAGCAGAGACTTAGCTGTTAAATTTACAAAAGCTCCGTTTGATGATGTGGAGATAGTTCACGTTGTTAGACCTAGATCAGTATTTGATCCAAATAAATTGGACAAACAAAATATGCCGTTTCAATCCGTTTACATGGAATATGAAACTGGACACATAATTTCCATTGGTGGGTTTCGAGAATTTCCTTATGTCGTTCCAAGATACTTAAAAGCATCTAACGAAATCTATGGCAGATCGCCAGGAATGAACTCGCTACCAGACGTAAAAGTTTTAAACACTATGGTAAAAGTATCATTAAAGGCTGCGCAAAAACAAGTGGATCCACCTTTATTGGTACCAGATGATGCAATGATCTTACCAGTAAGAACTGCTCCAGGATCGCTAAATTATTATAGATCAGGAAGTAGAGATCGGATTGAATCTTTAAACATTGGAGCTAACAATCCGCTCGGACTTAATATGGAAGATCAGAGACGAAGATCTATCTCACGTACATTTCATGTCGACCAGCTGTTAATTCAAGAAAATAGAACAATGACAGCGACTGAAGTAATGCAACGTAATCAAGAGAAGATGAAGATCTTAGGACCAGTGATTGGAAGATTACAACAAGAATTATTACAACCTCTTATTATTAGAGTGTTTAATATCATGTTAAGAAATAAACAATTCTTACCAGCTCCAGAAATTTTAGTTAATCAAGAAGTAGATATTGAATATGTATCTCCAGTTGCTGTTGCGCAAAAAGGATCTCAACTTGAAAGTATTATGAGAGGATTAGAAATTTTTGGTTCAGTTGCTCAGATAGCACCAGTAACAGATTACATTGATGAAAATGGATTGGTAAAACAAATTATAAATATTCTAGGCTTGCCAGCTAAGATGATTAAATCAGATAAGCAAGTGCAAGAACTGAGAGCTGTCCGTCAAGAACAACAAGCAGCTCAAGCTCAGATGCAACAAGAGATGATGCAAAGTGAGCAAGCTAGAAATGCTGCGCCTCTAGTACAAGCACTAAATGGCAAACAACAACAATAAATTAAAAGACTTAATTAAATTTTATAAAATAGTCTTTGGATCTGATGAAGGCAAATCTGTCATCTCAGATTTAGAAAAACGATGTCACTATGACGTATCTACGTTTAGTAAAGACAGCACAACTGAAACCGCATTTATGGAAGGTCAACGATCTGTTCTTCTTTTCATAAAAGCGATGATCTTAAAAAAGGAGTAATCTATGGATCAGACAACTGCAAATACGCAATCTGATACACTGGCAGTAGCTGACGTATCAGATCAATCGCAACCTCAAGAACAAAGTTTTGATTTTCAAAATTTAATTCCTGAGGAATATAAAGAAGAGAAATCTTTACAGAATTTTTCAAATATGGATGATTTTGTAAAGTCGTATCTACACTCTCAAAAATTAGTGGGTGCAGATAAAATACCAGTACCTAATAAACTAGCAACCGACGATGATTGGAATACTGTTTATGAGAGACTGGGAAGACCAGAAAGTCCTGAAGGATATAGTTATGAACTTCCTGAAGAGAGTAAAGTTGACGATACAACTCTAAAAGCATTTTCTGCTGAAGCTCATAAGTTAGGTTTATTGCCTAAACAAGCTCAAGGTATTATGAATTATTATAATAGTCTTGCTGAGCAATCAGATAAATCTTTAGAATTTAGAGATGAGACTGCTAGAGCTGAAGCTGAGATTGAACTACGTAAAGAGTATGGTCCAGCTTATGATTTAAAAGTTACTCAAGCTAGAAATCTTGCAACAAATACTTTAGGTGCAGACTTTCTTCGTAATACAATTTTACAAGATGGATCTAGTTTAGGAAACAATCCTCAAGTAGTTAGAGCGTTTGCTGATCTTGCATCAAAATTGTCGGAAGATAGTATGGTTCAAGGTGAGGTAGCTTCAGCAATGACTGTTAAAGAAATTGATGGTGAGATCGACACATTAACTCAACCTGGTTCAGCCTATTGGGATAAAACTCATATCAATCATAAAAAAGCTGTTGATGAAGTTCAAAGACTTTATGAGTTAAAAAACAATGGCTAGTGAAAAGTTTGAACCACAAGGTGATCTTACAGACGTTGAAGTTAGACTTGAATGTTTAAGATTAGCAACTGAGTTTAGTCCAGAAAACGATCGTAGAGATCCATTACCTATTGCAGAAAATTATTTTGAATGGGTAAATAAAAAAAATTCTAAGCGACAATCCAAAAGGACCGCTTCGAGTAAAGTCTAATTGGAGACTATAAATCTAAAGACGAGATCCGAGAAATTGGAAAATCAAATCGATCAATCAATAATAACCAATAATAGGAGGACATAAAAATGTCTAATACTATAACGGAAGCCTTTGTACAGCAGTATTCTGCAAACGTACAAATGCTTTCACAACAAAAAGGTTCTCTGCTTAGAGGTGTTGTTGATGTTGAGAGTGTGGTAGGCAAGCATGCTTACTTTGAAAGAATTGGAGCTGTTTCTGCACAGAAAAGAGTTTCACGTCATTCAGACACACCTCAAATCGATAAAATTATTATGTCGATTAAAAATTCGGTGAATTGCTGGAAAATCTTTTTTAAGACAATCAGCAGCCAAGCTATATAATTTAAAAGGTATATAGAAGGTTCAGAGACTAGAGATTGAGGAAACAATAATATCTCCAAGAGTGCCGAACACTTATTAAGTGATGATATAGTCCGAGCTGCATAGTGATATGTAGAAGTAGTAATTAAAAAAACTACGATAACAAAACTGACACCACATAGCAGAAGAAGAGTATCAATGGCTGACTACGAATGGGCTGATCTAATAGACAACCAAGATCGTGTGAGAACATTGATAGATCCTACATCTAACTATGCACTAGCTGCCGCTTATGCCATGGGAAGATCGATGGATGACGAGATAATCGCAGCTGTTGCTGGAAACGCATTTGGCGGAGAAACTGGTTCAACAACCATTGCTCTTCCATCTTCGCAAAAGATAACAGAAAGCGGTACTGCTGGATTAACTATTGCAAAATTAAGAAGTGCTAAAGAAATTCTTGATAGTGCATCAGTAGATCCAAGTTTGCCTAGAACGATTGTAATTGGACCAAAACAAGTAACAGACTTGTTAGGAACAACTGAAGTTACTAGCTCAGACTTTAACACAGTTAAAGCTTTGGCTAATGGCGAGATCAATTCGTTTATGGGATTTAACTTTATAGTCTCAAACAGACTGGTTAAAGCTAATAGCAAAAGAGAATGTTTGCTTTTCACTAATGACGCTATCAAACTTGCTTTAGGCAAGGATGTTATGACGAGAATAGATGAAAGATCAGACAAAGGCTATGCTACTCAAGTTTACCTATGTATGACCATGGGTGCCACAAGACTTGAAGATGACAAAGTTTTAACCATACAAGCGCATGAAGCGTAATCAATAGGAGGAAATAATTATGGCTAGTGTAAAAGGAGTAAATTTTACCAACATAACTGCTGATCCTGTTGTTAATGCGGATAGTAGCGAATGGTCTGGTAAACTAAGAGTGCAATACGACACTTTCGAAGCTGCAAGCTTAGCAAGTGGTTCAGACATCTCAGTTGCAAGATTACCAAAAGGTACTAAAGTTTATGATGTAGCAATACATCACGACGCTTTAGGATCTGGTGTAACTCTAGCAGTTGGTGATGGTTCCGATGCAGACAGATACATAACAGCAACAGCTGCGGCTAGTGCTGGTGTTATCTCAATGCACAATGACGGAGCTATCGGTGGTGTTGCATTTGAACAAACAGCTGAAACTGACATTTTAATAACTACTGGTGGCGGAAGTGCTACTGGTACTATTAAGTGTATGGTTATCTACGCTGTTGAGTAATCAATAATTTGTTTGGCGGATGAAATACTCCGCCAAGCAATTACAAAATTTTAATGAAATATATTTTGATTTTATATGTATGTAGTTTTGCAACAGCAGAAACTAAATGTAATAACGAAAGTATTACTGGATCATTTGATAATTGGTCCACATGTATTAATCAAGGATACAAGCAATCACATTTTTTATTAAACGAATTATATAAAAAAGATTTTGAAGATGAAAAATTAGCAATTAAATTTTCATGTAAACAACAAGGAGAAATAACTTAATGGCATCAGTAGTAGATATATGTAACTCAGCCTTAAACCTTTTAGGTGCATCAACAATTAGTGCATTAACAGATGATACAAAAAACGCTCGTTTATGTAATCAAAGATACGAGCCAATAAGAAGTAGAATTTTTAGATCTCATCCTTGGAACTGTTTAATTAAAAGAGTTGAATTAGCAAAGGATAGTGCGGCTCCAGTAATAGAATATAGCAGCCAATTTACTTTACCTTCAGATTGTTTAAGAGTTATAAAAGTTTCAAACGGAGCTACTGATAGTATTAACTCAGACTTAGAATATAGAGTTGAAGGTAGAAAAATTAAAACAAACGAAGGAACTATTTATCTAATTTACGTAGCAGAAAATACAGATCCAAATATTTATGATATTAATCTTAGAGAAGCTATTTCTCATCAACTGGCTGCTGATATAGCTTATGCTGTTACAAATAATGCAACACTAGCAAATCAATATTTGCAGCGTGCAAATGATAGATTAAAGGAAGCTAGATTTATTGATGCTACGGAAAATTCTGTAACAACAATAGAAGCTAACGAATTTACGGATAGTAGACTATAAAAAGAAAGGCGACTGAACCGTCAAATCCAATCGCCTTATTGCTGTTATCTAGTGTTTTCGTTTTCTTCTAGTACGCTTAACCTCCGATGTATGACTAAAAGAACAATTACAGATTATTAAATTTAAATAACTTTTCAAAAATTATGCCTAGAACAACTCTTGCTTTAAACTCTTTCGTTAGTGGTGAATTTTCTGCCAAATTAGATGGAAGACAAGATTTTCCAAAATATAATACAAGTTGTAAAGTTTTAGAAAATTTCCTGGTAGCTCCTCAAGGAGCAGCTCAAAGAAGAGTAGGTACACAATTTATTGATGAGGTAAAAGATAGTTCTAAAAAAACTAGATTAATACCTTTTGAGTTTTCAACTGCTCAAACATATATTTTAGAATTTGGAGATGGATATATAAGATTTTTTAAAGATAAAGGTCAGATAGTAACTGGATCTCCATCAGTAGCTTATGAAATATCTTCTCCTTATTTAGAGGCGGAATTATTTGATATTAAATTTGCACAGAGTGCAGATGTTATGTACTTGTGTCATCCAAACCATAACGTGCGTAAGCTTAGTAGAACTGGACATACATCTTGGACATTAACTACGGTATCATTTAGCGGATCACCAGCTACGCCAATTGCTGGAGCAAACAATAGACCTAGTTGTGTATCTTTCTTTGAACAACGTTTAGTTTTTGCAAACTCTAATAATAATCCGCAAACATTATGGTTTTCTAAATCAGGTGATTATGAGAACATGTCAACTGGTACTAATGCCGATAGTGCAATGATTTATACAATTGCATCAAACCAGGTAAACGCAATTAGATTTATTAAAACACAAAGAACTTTAATTATAGGTACTACTGGTGGTGAATTTACAGTTTCAGCTGATGGAACAGATGCAGCAGTAACTCCAACAAACATAGCGATTAAAAGACAATCAACTTTTGGATCTGCAAATGTTGACGCTCAACCAGCTGGTAATGCAACTTTATTTTTACAAAGAGCTAGAAGAAAAGTTAGAGAACTTTCATTTAATTTTGATGTAGATGGCTATCAAGCAAGCGACCTTACTATACTTAATGAAAGTGTTACTCAATCTGGAATTACTGAAATGGCTTATCAACAATCACCAGATAGTATTTTATGGTGTGTTAGAGAAGATGGAGTTTTAGCTGGATTAACTTATTTAAGATCAGAGGAAGTTATAGCTTGGCACAGACATATTTTTGGTGGATCATTTGACAATGGTAATGCTCAAGTTGAAAGTGTTGCTAGTATCTCTGGTGAAATTAATGAAGATGAACTTTGGGTAATAGTTAAAAGAACAGTTAACGGTGCAACTAAAAGATATGTTGAATGTTTTTCTAATTTTGATTTTGACGAAACAGATAGTAATAGTTTTAAATTTTTAGATAGTCATTTATCGTATTCTGGTTCAGCAACAACTACGTTATCAGGTCTTGCTCATTTAGAAGGACAAACTGTATCTATCTTGGCAGATGGATCAGCTCATCCAGACAAAGTGGTTAGTGGGGGAGCTATAACATTAAATAGATCAGTTACAAAAGCAGTAGTTGGATTAAAATATAATTCAGTTTTACAAACTATGAGAATAGAAGGTGGCGCTGCTGAAGGAACTAGCCAAGGTAAAACAAAAAGAATTAGTAAAGTTACATTAAGATTATTTGAAACTGTCGGAGTTAAAGTTGGTCCGAGTTTAGATAATTTAGAGGCAATACCATTTAGAACAACATCGTCACCGTTAGGTCAGCCAGTTAAAACGTTAATAGCTGGTGATAAAGAAATAGAATTTAACGATGATTTTAATTCAGATGGATTTATTACTATTCAACAAGATCAGCCTTTACCTTGTTCAATACTAGCAATCTATCCAACTTTAGTAACCAGTGACGGATAAGAATATAAAATTTTTTGAAACTTGGCACGCTGATAAAATTATTTCTCAAGGCTTAAATGATAAGCTTATGGAAATAGACGCAAGCTATGAAGATAACCGTATTTGTAATTACTCTAAAGAAGGACAAGCATTTACTTATTTTATCGGAGACAAACCAGTCTTCGCTTGTGGGATAGTACAATTATGGGAAGGTGTAGCTGAGGCTTGGGTACTATGCGGTATAAATGTTTTTGATATAAAATTTTTAGCTGCAAGAACAATTAAAGAATTACAAGATCAAACTTGTAAGAAATATAAAATTAGAAGACTTCAGACCTCTGTTAAAGCAGAATTTAAAAGAGGATTAAGATTTGCTACCTGGTGTGGTTTTAAAACTGAAGGATTAAAACGTAAATATGGACCTGATGGTTCAGATTTTTATCAAATGAGTGTGATTTATTAATATGAGTTGGGTTGGAAATGTTATAGGTGCAGTTGCTGGAGTACAGCTCGGTAAAAGTAATCGAGATCTTTACAACAAGCAATCACAATTAAATAAAGCTAAAGCTAAGGAAGATGAATATATCTATAAAAATATAGATAAGCCTAGACTTGTAAAACAACAAAATAAACAATACTCAGATTTTTTTGTAAAATTATTAAAGTCAGGTTTTGAATTTAAACAAGACACATCAACTTTTTTTGCAGCTCAAGAATTTAAGATAGAACAAGCAACAGATTTATCTATTGCTGATTACAATCAAAGCACCGAAATGAGAGATGCTGATAATCAGTCATTATTATTAGAGGCTAAAGGCAGACAAGAATATACTAAAGGATTGTTGGTTGCTACTTCGGAAGGTGCAAAAGCTTTATCTAGTTATCAATCATCACAAAAGAATAATTAATGGCAAAATTTGAAATTAAATCATCGCAGATGCAAGTAAGAGGTTCTAAACCAGTTAACGTTACCAACCTTGCAGTTAATGTAGGTTTTGCTCAACAATTAGGTTCTAATATATCTGCTGCTGGTAGAGAATTTCAAAAAATTAAAAAAGACCAAAAACTTATCGAAGATCAAAATAGATTTTACGAATTAGTTGGATCGCAACAAAAGGTTATTGATAGTACCTTATATGAAGCATCTCAGATGACCAACCTGGAGCTTGCTGAAGAAACATTAAGTAAAGCTTATGATCTAGATGTATCTGGTGAAAACAAACAAGTTCAATCTTTAGTTAATACTTACATAAATAAAGAAAAAATAAGAAATCAATCTAGTCTTTATAAGAGTGTAATGTCTAAAGCAGCTGAACAAAATAAACAAGCTGACATAGATTTTTTAAATAGAAATTTATTAGATAGAACTAATACAGATGCTGGAATTAGAGCAACTGGTGATAAAAATTTTGTAGACTGGGGTAACGATAGAGTTCAATTATCAAAGTATGGACAAAAAGATTTAAACAAACTTTTAAGTGAGTACGAATATCTAAAACAAGAAACAATTACAAACCTAGGAATTAAAACAGATCCTTTAGGAGTAATGTTATCTGAAAAAGAATTATTTGAGGAGTTTGGTCCACAAAAAGGAAGAATATACTTAGAAAGAGCGCAAAATGCTTTTGTATCTGCTGCTAATGAAGAATTATTAGCAAATGATAAAGAAGTGAACGAGAGAGTTTTTGAACAAGTAACTACTTTTACTGAGTTAGGTAATAGAATAATTGATGATGAAAATAGACCATCAATTGATGAGCTACACGATATTAAAGATAGCGGTAAGATAAATACTACTCAATACAACGCTTTATTAGATCTATATATAAATCCTGACAAAGTATCAGACGAAGATTTTATAAATAGAATTAATAATCAAATTGTCATTGCTGATAACGTAAATGAATTAGACGATCTTGAGATAACATTTAAATCATCTAGAGAATTTTTAGAAAATACAAATATTAAAGATACTGCAACATTAAGTAAATTAATAAAAAGTTTTAAAAATGATCCAACTAAACATGATCAATATAAAGACTTCTATAAAAAGCTAAGAATTAATCTTGGTGATATGGAAGGCTTATCACAATTTTTTGGATCTGGTGGAATTAGCACTAACGATAAAGAGATGACACAAGATGCTTTATCTAGATTTAATAGATACGTTACTAGTGATGGAATGTCTCCAGAAAATGCATACTTAAAAGTTATTGCAAAAATAGGTAATGAAAAAATGCCTGATTTATTTTCACCAAATCTAAAACCACTTAATTTTGATATTACTAATCTTGCAACTGCAATTGGCAAAGAACCCGACAATTATTTTAAAAATATTAATAATGATTTAGCTCAACAATTTAAAAAAGGTAAAATAACCAGATCAGAATTTTTAGAAGATATAGCTAGAGTAGATTTATTAAAAGATGTTTACGAAGTTAGAAAAAGAGTAGGCGGTGATGATTTTGCTGTAGCTAAGAGTGAGAAAAAAGCATTTAACTTTTTTGAATTTTTTAATCAGGAACAAGCAAAATGAAGTCAATAGATTTAGTAGAAGATATATCCTTTCCAGCTCAAAGAGATCAGCTTATCAAAAAATCTTCAGCTTATAAGGCAGCTATAGAAAATGATATTGATACAGATATAATTGAAGGTAAACAGCCTGACGAAAACTCAGGTGTTGTTAAGTTTGAACCAGTTGATGAAACTGAACAAAGGCTATTTATGAAGGATGTAGCCAATTTCTTTTTAAAAGAAGTTCCTAAAGATACGCTTATCTCTATTGGTAAAGGTGGAGTAAATTTTGGTCATTTTCTAAATAACATTGCTTATGCTTTAGATCCAAATCCAGATGAAATGGATGAGAGAGCTTATCAAAGCATGTATGAAAATTTAAATAAAGCTAAACAATCATTATCTAATTTTGCAGATGAAGAAAGTCCATTTGTATCAAAGCTTGTAGGTATGCTTGGTCAAAGCCAAATGTATACTTATCCAATATATAAAAAATTGAATAATTCTGGATTACCTAAAGCACCTTCTTTAATTATTTCTAGTGCAATGAGTGAAGCTCTAGCTTTTGATAAATCAGAGACTTTCTTTACAGATAGTAAATATTTTAGAGCAGTAAAAGAAACTTTTAATTTACCAGATGATACACCAATGGGTGAGGTAGTAGATAAGTTCGCACAGTTTGGAGAGTATTTACTCTACACCGATGTTGGAGAAAAACTATTAAAAGGAATTATTGCAGCTAGAAAATTAAAAGCTGACAAAGCACAACAAGGAGCAATTGCTGTAGGTGGTGGAGCAAGCTCAGGTGCAATTCTTGATAATACAATATCTAATACAGAGAATGTTACTGATAGTGATGAAATACCACCGTTAGAATTTAACATTGATGATGATCAAAGTAGTATTCCTGACACAGTTAATGAATATGGTTTTGAAAAGACTGCTGGATTAGGTCCGACAGTTGTAAAAAAAATGTTAGGAACGAAGGCTGGTGAGGTCCTTCCTTCTTTAAAAAAGCTATCAGCTGAAGGTTTTGAAAAAAAAACTTTAAGTAATTTTAATAGATTAGCTGATGAAGGTAAGCTCGGTAAAGACTGGTATAATAAAAGTGGACAAAATATTTTAAATTATGTCAGAGGTGATAAACAAGCAGCTGATCAATTTGCTCAACTATTAGCAATCTACTCACCACAAAAACCAGTTGCTACAAACACTCAGTTTGCAATTAAGGCTTGGAATAAGTTTCAATCTGGAGAAAAAATTTGGGATGGAGAAATATTAGAGAGAGCAACTATTCCACAAGATTTAAATATTACTCAGAAAGCTAAATTTAAAAGAGATTTAATTGGTAAGTATGGCGGAGCTAAAAGAGTTAAAGGACAAAAATCTACAGGATTAGAAGTTGTAGAACTTGATGACAGCGGAAATGTTATGGTAGTTCGTCATGGCGAATATGATAACATTGCAGAAAAAACAAAAGATTTAAAATCACATTTATTGTTAAACGAAAATATTCCTTGGAACGGAAGAAAGACAAATAATTTCTATAACAATATAATGAAAGAAATTAATCCAGAATTAAAACAAGGTGCAACGATTGATTTATGGATGAACAGAGCTGGTGGTTTTGTAAGTCAAGAATTGAGTGATGGTGTAAAATATTCTTACTTAGAAGATATTACAAACGAAGTTGCTAAACAAAAGAATTGGGATATTGATCAAGCTCAAGCTGCAATCTGGGTTGCAACAAAAGGAAGATTTGATAGTACAAAAAAGATTTTTGCTGACGCTGCATTAGAACAAAATGTAGGTGTTAGAAGTGGTGGATCTATCATTCCAATAAAAGGTAAAGAAAAAGAATTTGCTGATTTAAGATTTAATACTGCAATGGATTACGAGTTAACTTCAAAAGATACTGGCAAAGCTGCATTTGATTTTGCTGATGCTTTAGAAGATAATTTGGCATTTGTGTCCTGGGAAACTGTACCAGGAACTTATTCTAAACATTTAAATCAATTATCTAGCGCTACACCTAATATAAAGTCAGAATACCAATTTAAAGTTTCACAAATAATGAACGATGAAGATGGTTCAGATATTATTGCTAAAAAATTAAACCTACTTTCTCCAGGTCATTTTGAGGCTCCAGGTTATTATCAAGGTGTATCAAATCCATCTGGACAAACTAAAATTGCAACAACTAGAGTAAAAGGTGCTGGTAAAGATGTTACTCAGATGGATGCACCAAGTGAGGAATTATTAGAATTATATTCAGCTGTTAGAGGCGTTGTCTTACAGCAAGACGCAATTGGTTATCACAGATTTATAAAAGCTGGATCACAAAAAAACGCAAACTCAGTTGCAGTTAGAACTGATAAAAAATTTACAGCAGATCAAATGAAGAAATTCGGTACTGCTTTAGACAAAGAATTTGGTGATGGTCATGCGGTCATTGCTAAAGAAAAAGGTGTGGTTGTAATCAACGTAGGTGACTTAGATAATATAGAGTTTCAAAAAAGACTCGAAAACCTAGTCGAATTGAATGTTGATGATGCAGCTCATATCATATATTATAAAAACGGTAACTTAATAACTAGAGATAAAACAGACTATGGGAAAAATTATAAGCAGATCCTTGGACAAACTAGACGATCCGATATTCGACAGCTCGTACGAGATCTACTCACCAAGAAAAAAGACCTCGACAAAGAGTTCTCAGAAAAATACAGATACGACTTTGACGAACGAGCCTTCTCAGAATTTGACGAACTCATCAGAGACTAAAGAGTAATTCCATCCTAGATAATACTAGGAACAATACTATTTCAAATTAAACAAAAACATCTAATAAAAAGACTATCTTCAAGTCGGTCTTTTTAAAAATTTTCAAATAACATGGTTGTAAAAATACTTAAAACAATAGCTAGCGTAAAATTAAAAAAAAAGTCAGGAATTGATTTTGAAGCAATAGAAAAAAAGATAAAAGCTGCAGAGGAAGGAGTTGATCTTACTCCAAGATCTAATTTAGAGAAAAAAAAATCTACAGATAAAACTTTAAAAATAAAAGATAAAAAACTTACTCTAAAAGAAGGTCAGCAAACAGCTACTAAAGTTAAAATTAAACAAGAAAAAATTAAACTAAAAGATCAAAGCAAACAAGCTGACGAAGTATTAGAAGATATTAAGATAGACCTATTAGATAATAAAATAGGAAGAGAAATATTAAGTGATTTTAATATTAATAAAATTACATCTGAAGAAGATATTAAAGTTTTAATACAAAAGATTTCTCAAAAATTTGCAAAAGAATTTGATAAGCAAAAAAGAGGCGTACAGACAAATAAAGTTACAAAACAATTATCTACTTTATTAAATCAAAACGAAAACGCTTTAACCTCTAAGCTATTAACTTTACAACCTGGTTCTACGTTAAATGCAGAAACTATTTTTGCATCAAGAGAACTGTTAGTAGCTTCACTAAATAAATTAGATGATTTAGCTAAAAAAGTTGAAAACGGAAATACAAGTGATCTTATAGCTTTTAGACAACATTTTGCTTTAACATCTGAATTACAAAAAGTAATTAAAGGTGTCCAAACAGAAACTGCTAGAGCGTTACAACAATTTAGAATTGGAACTAGAGAAGTAGGTAGATCAAATCCTAATATGGATGCTCTCTTAGAGCGTGATCTTATTTTAGAATTAGGAGATGATGCTGCAACTAAGGATCTTGCTACTCTTTATTTAGATAGTGGTTCTCCAGAAAAAAAACTTGCTTTCAATCAAGCTACTGGAGTTTTTGCAAATATAACAAAATTCTCAGATGCAATAGCTGAAAGCTTTATCAACGTGATTTTGTCTAATCCAATGACACACGTTAGAAATACTGCT
>Ga0209630_10001619_pt1 | contig 23759 bp, 26 predicted proteins | sample COG_01_FD_184745 | JGI IMG/M metagenome (GOLD analysis project Ga0209630, IMG submission 184745) | Pelagic Microbial community sample from North Sea - COGITO 998_met_01 (SPAdes) (version 2) | ecosystem: Environmental > Aquatic > Marine > Neritic zone/Coastal water | place: Helgoland, sampling... | reverse complement strand
AATTACTACTTGTCTAGGACAACACAAAAAAAAATTATAAGAATAAATAATATTTCCTTGTTTTTAAGTTTCTATGCCATAGTTTACGTCAATGCTGTTATACGAGAATAGCTAAAAAGAGAGGAAGGCCAATGATTTACGAATTTAGAACCTATGACTTGGTTCCTGGATCTATTAATGAGGTAATAAAACGTTTTGGCGAGGCCTACCAAAAACGGAAAGAATTTTCGGTTCTCTCTGCATTCTTTTACTCTGAAATTGGTCCTCTTAATCAAATAATACATATTTGGCCATATCAAGACACCAATCATAGAGCGAAGGTCCGATCTGAGGCAGTTGAGAGTGGCGCATGGCCACCAAAAATTAGTGAGTTTATTCAACATCAACACGTTGAAATTCTTGTTCCTTGGTCGTTCTCTCCAAAGTTGTCACCTGGCACACACGGTCCATATTACGAAATGCGAAGTTATATATGTAAACCCGGAAGCTTACCTGAAACCAAGGAACGGTGGCTTTCTAAATTAGATGAACGTAAAAAATTATCACCATTAATTGGTGTATTTAGCGTCGATATCGGCACAGCTTTAAAAATTGTACATATTTGGAGCTACAAAGATCTCAAACAGAGAAGCGAAGTGCGAGCGGAAGCTGCAAAAAAAGGAGTATGGCCTCCTTCAGGAAGCGGACAAGATTTTTTTTCTCAAGAAAATAAGATTTTGCTCCCAGCGAGCTTTTCACCTATGCAATAAACAAATCCATTTGACTAATTTGCTACGTGCCTGCCATATCGAGAAACGAGCGTCTTCGGAATAATCCTTTTCAATTGTGATGAATGATTACCATACAAATTTGGATCTAATTTATTTTCTTGAATTGTTATAACATAATTATAAGCATCTGCCTTGGTTGGAAAAACTTTAACAACTTGGTCAACACCCAAATTGCTCATAACCATCCAAGTTTTCTTTTCTGAATTGTATTTGATAGCATAGTGCATTTTCATCTCCCTAAATTTCTCTAAGGCCAAAATACTTAAAAAATTATGAATTTTTACTTTTTATTATTTATGGGATTTTTAAATTTTTTATCTGATTAACGCTATCAATTATGCTCTCCGTTGAACAATTCAACTGTATAATATCTTTTAAGATTACTCTATCGTGCCTTTTCATTGATCTTTCATATGCTGGGTCATAGTGAAATTCTAATAGATTCTTTGCTAGGCCTAACCAATTTTTATCATTCAAAAGATTTTGCCAACAAATCGTTCGGTCATTACCGTAACGGGACTTCATCCCTTTAATTAGGCCTGTCAAATTTTTTGTTAGAAATATTAAATTTTTATATGATGAAACTAGATAGTCAGATCGAGCATCTAGAGGTACATTTATCATAACCAACGGCGCCAAACTCATGCGTTTCCATATATTATTCGGTATTAAAAGTTCTCCAATTCGGGAACTCTCCGCCTCTATAAAAACTGGGTGCTTAGAATTAAATTCAGATAGTTTTTCCACAAGTTGAGACTCAAAATATTTTTGGCTTGGTTGGAATTGATCTGGGAACGCACCCAACAGAGACCCACGATGTTTAGCTAATCCCTCCAAGTCGACAACCTGGGCTCCCATTTCCTCTAATTTTATTAAGATATCGGTTTTACCTGATCCAGTTTGACCACCTACTACCACAAACTTAAATTTATCAGCTATATGTTCTAAAGTCTTTACTACTCCTCTCCTATATGACTTGTACCCGCCTTTTAAGATATGGGTATGCCACCCAATCTCGCTACATATTTGTGCAAATGCACGAGACCTCTGGCCTCCTCGCCAACAATAAATTAAAGGCCTAAAATTAGAATCCATTTCTGAAAGTTCATTCTCTAAATGATGAGCAATATTTTTAGAAACAAAAACAGCCCCTTTTTTCCTTGCCAAAAATCGTGATTTCTGAACGTAAATTGTTCCAATTTCCTCTCTTTCAATATTTGACAGAACAGGCAGATTTATGGCCATCGGAACATGATCAATTCTAAACTCTTCCGGGGACCTTACATCAATAATTTGGTCATAATCATCTGAGTTCCAGACAGCAACTTCTTTTACAGGGGCATTCATTTTTGCAGGTTCATTTACATATTAATTTGATATTTAAAAGTTGAAAAATACATTCTCTCGACATACAGTTTACATAAGTATTTAGTATAACCAAATATAATTGATAAGCTTAAGTCATTTTTTTTAAATAAAGAAAAGATCCAAGAGAAGGTTAAAATGTCGGAATTTATTGCAAAGTTAGAGAACGAGATCGATGTATCTTCATTAATTACTGATAAATCCGAAATGGCAAAATATATTACTGATTGGCCAGGAAAGATTACTGGAGATGCACTAGCTGTTCTCAGACCGCAAAATACATCCGAGGTCTCAAAAATTATGAGATTAGCTTATGAATTCGAGATACCAGTGGTGCCACAGGGTGGAAATACCAGTGTCGCTGGTGGATCAGTACCTGATGATACTGGGAATTCAATCGTTATATCCTTGGAGCGTATGAACAAAGTTCGAGATATCAGTGTATCCGCAATGACAATTACCATAGAGGCCGGCTGCATACTAGAGAAATTACAACAGATAGCAGAAGACAAAGGACTTTTTTTTCCCCTTAATTTTGGCGCAAAAGGGAGTTGCATGATTGGCGGTAACCTAGCAACCAACGCTGGCGGGCAAAATGTAGTTAGATATGGGAATACGCGAGAATTATGCCTTGGTGTAGAGGCTGTGTTTTCTGACGGTAGGGTAATGAATTTATTATCGGGACTAAGAAAAGATAATACTGGATATGATTTAAGAGATCTACTTATTGGATCTGAGGGAACTTTGGCAATTATTACCGCCGCCACGATGAAGTTGTTTCATCTACCCGAAGCACGATCAGCAACACTTGCTATTATTCCTGATATAGACACTGGACTAGAGCTTTTAAACCGAGTTCAAGCACACACTGGGGGGGCAGTGGAAGCCTTCGAGCTAATACCTCGAGTATTCCTTGAATTGGTAAAGAAACATGCGCCTCAATTTCATATACCATTTCCACAAATTCCAGAATTATGTGTTTTGATTGAAATCGCACCAACAAACCCTCAAAATTCAAATAATAGTGAAGCAATCGATAACAATGCAAAAGAACAACTTGAAAATATTTTGGAGGAAGGAATAAACGATGGATTAGTGTTGGACGCGGTTATTGCATCATCTGAGGGACAACGTCGCGAAATGTGGGAGATGAGAGAGAGTGCTCTTGAAATTATAACAAAAGAAGGAGATCGCATTGGATTTGATATTTCACTACCCCTAAACAAGGTTCAAGCTTTCGTTAAAGAGATGGAATTCAGAGCGGATTCATTAGTTAAAAATCTCAGAATGTGTCATATGGGGCACCTAGGAGACGGAAATCTTCATTACGCTATATTTCCGCCAGAAGAAGATCCTGATGCATTGAATTTAAAATCAAAAGAAATAAAAAAAGCAGTATATGATGCAATTAGTTCATTTGATGGATCTTTTAGCGCTGAACACGGAATCGGGACCTCAAAGCTATTCGCAATGAATGATTATAAAGACCCAGTCGCATTAGACATAATGCAACAGATCAAGGTTAAACTTGACCCCAAAATGATAATGAATCCAGGCAAGCTGTTACCATAGCTTCTAATTTGGACGTTATAAAATAAAAAGACTAAAAGGATAGAATCCACGGAATTCTGCGTCTCAATTGACCATTCCGATAATCTAAAACATTTTTTAACCTAACTTCTTTGCGTGGCGATAAAATTTTAATACCATTCCCTGTATTTACCCCTTGCACATCTAATCGTCTTCTAAGTTTTAAAATAGTATTTTCATTTGTGAAGCGCTCCTGCCACTGAAAAACTTTATTAACATATTTCCTTGTGTATCTGTGAGGTTTAGCGTCTCCACCACGCCCCCGAAGTGTTCCACCGTTATAATGAGATAAAGCTAAATCCCAACGTTGATCATATTGTTTAAAAAGCCTATACAAATAATCAACACCAATTTGGATATTTATCTCTGGATTCCAAAGACTTCTCGCTGTAGCCCCATATTCCTCACGTGCTGTTTGCGGCATAATTTGCATAATACCGCGAGCTCCGACAGAGCTTAAAGCCTTTGGATTAAAGTCTGACTCAACTTTAGCTACAGCAAGAGCGAGGGTTGGTGGGACACCTATACCTCGGGCGTGATCAATAAGAATTTTTTTAATTTGCAAACTATCTGCTGAGCTAACATTCGATGTAACCAAAAGTAAAAAAGAAAATGTAACACAGATTACTGTAGGTTTATGGAACTTTAGGTGTTTTATCACTACTTTTGTCCAGTTGGCAGATTAAACAAATTATCTGGCAGACTTTCAATATAAGAGAGAGTATCAAGGCTCGAAATAACATCTGCATATTTCGAATGCAGGTCAAGAAGTGTAACAGCATGAGATACATCAGACCGATCAAAACAAGCTTCTTCAACAACATTAACCTTTAAGTTATTACTAAACGCATCAACCGCTGTAGCTCGAACGCAACCGGATGTTGTCGTACCTGTAAGAATAATTGAATCTGCTTTCAAAAGATTAAGATAACTCATAGTTGGCGCTTCATGAAAAGCACTCGGTTTTTGCTTCCAAACAACAATATCCTGTTTTTGTGGAGCAATTTCATCCATGATATCATTACCATCACGATTCGATGTTATCGAGAGTTTTTCGCGTTTATTATTTTCACCTCGAGAATTTTTCCATGACCATCCGCCACGGTCCCACCTATCATCTCTAGCATATCCAGTCGTGTATATTACTGGTATTTCTTTTTTATGGGCTGCATCTATTAATTTAATGAGAACTGGAAGCGCATCCCAGGCAGTTTCACCACATGACAGTTTCCAACGTTTAATGGAGTCTAAAGTTGGCTCACGTCGATCTCCACAAAACGCATAACTTACGTCAATAACCATTAGAACTGGGCGCTGGCCAAAACCTGATTTTTCACCAAAACCGGCAGCATCAAATACGGTGCGGTCGCGATCAGAAACATATTTATCCCAGATACGTTCTGTCATTTTCTTATTGAACTCCCATTTAAAATAAACAATAAACTATTCTAGTATTTTTCTTTGTTTAAAACACATAGTAAACTAAATAATTAAAATTAATAAAAGATCAAAATATATTCGACATATTCTAGTATAGTTTTAATATAGTATTTATCCTAAAACTTCAAAGTTCAAGAACTGAAATATAGTTCTATAAATTGAAAAGAATAAACCATTATGAAAAATAAAACGGTAATAGTTACTGGAGCTGCAGGAGGAATTGGTTCTGCATGCGTAAAATTACTTCTAAATCAAGGAGATAATGTCATCGCATTTGATCCTGAAATTGAGAAAATGAAAAAACTTCTACCTAAAGATAACGGTAATCTTTTAATTATCGGTGGTGATGTATCAAAAGAAATCGCGTGCAATAATTTAGTAAATGCGACTTTAGAAAAATTTGGCCAATTAGACTCATTAATTCACTGGGGAGCGACACATTCTTCCGACACATGGAAAGAGCTAACATCAGAAGAATGTAACAGGGTTATGAACATAAATGTAACTGGCTCTTTTTTAATAACACAAGCAGTTGCAAAAGAAATGGTTAAGCGTAAGAAAGGTGCAATTGTTCTATGCACATCGACGTCAGTGCTATTTGGAGTGACTGGAGGTGAGGGGCAAGCGGGCCCTGCGTACGTGGCCTCTAAAGGCGCTGTGATTGCGTTAACGCGCTCTTTTGCCAGAGCATTAGGACCTGATGGGGTCCGAGTAAATGCTGTCAGTCCGGGTATAACTGAGACACCTATGATTAAGAATTATACTGAGGCTAAACGTGATGCGATGAAAAAGCGTTTTCCACTTGGAAGATTTGCTGAACCTGATGAGATCGCTGAGGCAGGTATATTTTTAGTATCTGATAAGTCAACTTTCGTAACTGGAGAAACTATGCATGTAAACGGTGGGTCAAATTTTGGTTAGTATCTAACAAAACTTAAATAAAATATATCGGTCTTTATTTAGCTTCTTGGCCTATACCGTAAAAAATCTCTGATACTAATTTTCCAACTTTATCATAATATTTCCATAGCCCTTCCTGTTTACCGTTACTATATTGACCTTCATAATATACCTGACCGTTGGAGTAATAATGCTTCTCTTTTCCCTCTTTTTTATTGTTTTTGTAAGTGCCTCGTGACCATATTTTTCCATTGTTTCGTATCCATTCCCAAGGCCCCTCGAGTTTCCCTTTTTGATAATTTTCTCTCCAAATTGAGCCATTAAGATACCTAAGCCATACGCCATGTTTCTTTCCATTTTCAATATTTCCCACATATTGTATAGTTCCATTCTTAAAATAGGATAAGGTTAAGCCTGAATAAGGAATCAGTTTATCACTAATAAAATACTGGCCATTTTTATTTATTAATTGGCTAAGTGAAATACCTTTAGCTAGAACAGATTCAGGTGCAAAAATTATAAATATAAAAACGAATGTTATTTTAATCATGGTCATGCGCCATTTTCAGAAGTTAAAAAAGGTAATGTTTCTTCGTAACAGCTTAAATAATTTATACAAAATAATAATAGAAAGTATTAACATTTATTGCGAATATCAATATCCTCTCTCAAAATATTACAGCATTATTAGTTAGAAACCGAGAAAAATAAATGCGGGATTTATAATGAAAGGACAAAGCATGGGTTTAGTTGTTGCATCCAATTTGAGTGTTGAAGGGAGGTCAGGCGGTAACCGAATTTTTCCGTAAGTTATATGACCAACCACCATCAATAACTACCAGTAAAAATATAAAGAATGATATCTTTCTGTTACTTTATTAACATTGAACGATAAAATTAAACTAAAATACAAAAAAATATTGTCGAAGATTCAGGAGACTTAGATGCTCTATGCCCTTTCGTTAATGTTGCAATTACTTTGTTAAAGCAAAAATAGACCTTAACCTTCCAGCCTATTTAACAGACTCTTTCAAAGTTAGTATAAAGGACAAGATATTTAAATTAACCTTTAAACATAATAATATTTATGTGACAATTACGAAACAAAACTTCCAAAATTTTTATTATAAATGGTAAACAGATTTAATGGTAAACTATAGTAAAAAACAAGCAAAAGACCATGCACAAGAGAATTTTAAAGGCATCTTTGCTGCTGGAATGACCCCTTTTAAAAATGACCTTTCAACTGACGAAAATGCACTTCGAAGCAACCTAAGACATTGGGTTGATGATCTAAAAATCTCAGGTTTATTTATCAATGGAAAACAAGGTGAATTTTTTTCAATGAGCCTCCCTGAGCGCAAAAAACAATTTGAGATCGTTATTGATGAAGTTGGAAACCGTTGCAAAACTATTATGTCCTGCTCAGATGAGAATCTAGATACGGTTCTTGAATTAGCGGAACATGCTCAGAATATAGGTGCTGACTGGATAATAGTTCACGCTCCACCTCTCTACTTTCATACTGATGTATCATCTGTATTGAAGGAATATTATAGGTATATTGCAGATAGGATCGATATTGGAATAGCAATTTGGCATCAACCAGATTATAATTATCTTCTTGAGCCTGAAGTCTGCGCAGATATAGCTGAAATAGAAAATATTGTAGCTATAAAATACAGCGTAGATCGAGAACGATATTCAAAATTAACCGAAATGACCAGAGGGAAGTTAATAGTTAGCACATCTTCAGAGGAATTTTGGCTCGAGAACATTATTGAATTAGGTTGGCAAGTTTATCTTTGCTCAACACCGCCCTTTTTAATGCAAACAAAGTACGACCAACGAATGAACGAATATACGCGCCTTGCGATGACTGGAGAAATAAAAAGAGCAACATTAGTAAGGGATAGTTTAGAACCAGTAAGGCAGGCTCTTCATACAACCCGTCCCCCTGATAAGCCTCAAGCCCAACAAAAATATTGGGCTGATTTACTGGGACAAACAGGTGGACTAGTTCGTCGTCCTCTGCTTAACCTTACCTCAAACGAAAAAATAAAAATTAAAGAAGCATTCGACAACTGTGGGCTTAAACTAAGATGAAGTTATTTAAATATGTTAAACCATTCCCAAAGAAGAAACCCTAATTATAGGAACAAATAAGACTGTTTCTCCAAATTGATTTAAACATTCTAATTACTTAATAGTAATATAATTTTAAACTATAAACCTAAAAGATAAAATTTTGTATAAACTTATTATCGAAATATTTATATTTTTTTCGATCTAGCCTCACTGATAAACTCTCCATTAAAACTATGGAAACAAATTATAGCGTAAAATACAGTATATGGCGCGGAAGCCATCCCTCCAGGTAATCTTTTTACCTTCACTGTAAGTCCGGCCATTATAACTGATGCCAACCTCGTAAACTCTGGGACGAGGATTTAAGCGGCTAATTTTAGCCGTAATCTCGGGTTCAACTCCAAAGCGTTTCTCGCACAGATTGAGTTGTCCTATAATATCTCGCTTAAAAACCTTATAGCATGTTTCCATGTCGGTAAGATTAAAGCCCGTGAGCATATTCGAAACTAGGGTCAGAACCCAATTTCCAATGCTATGCCAAAAATACAAAACTCGATGACTTTTCCCACCGGAAAACCTAGAACCATAAACGACGTCCGCATATCCATCTAGGATTGGTTTCAAGAGATCTGGGTACTCGGAGGGATCGTATTCGAGATCTGCATCCTGAATTAAAACTATATCACCTTTGGCAATACCAATACCATTAGCAATAGCAGCTCCTTTTCCCATGTTACGTTGATGTTGAAAAAGCTTAACGTTATCGTGTTCTCGAATAAGTTTCTTGGAAATTTCTAATGATCTATCTCGAGACCCATCATCTATAATTAAAACCTCCAAATCTAGACCTAAAACATCAGCTTCCAGAATTTTTTCTACAATGATCCTCAATGTTTTTTCTTCATTATAACAGGGAACTATTACAGATAACTTTTGCCTACCCATGAATTACCTCAAAAGACTCAATTACTAAAATTGCCGAACTAAACCAAACATTATACTAACTAAAAACTCATGCAAAAATTACACTCTATAGCCGAACTGAAATCCGGTCAAAGACCTAAACTATATGAGTTCAAAAAGAAACCTTCAAAGAGATAGATTGAAACGAGTGATCATAAGCGAGAGACCTCTTTTAAAAATCACAAAAAATTAATATTTTTTAACTATAATTAATTCATCTTTAACGAAAACTTATGATTTATCGAATTTATTATATTCAAGTTGATACTTCAATGAAGTTATTCCAACAAATCTTATAAAAATCATTTTCTCGTATTTTCGGCCAACTAGGTAAATTAGAATTATTCGGGTTCCCCTCTCTCGCAAACACTCCCCAGGTTTCTTGAATAATTTTTGATAAACCAGCAATTTCTTTTGCTCTGCCGCCAGATAACATGGGAGGACTCCATTGAGATGCTGTGCCAAAAATGAACGGTAACTCAATACAATGACAAGCTCCAAAAATACTGTCCGGACTACTCCAATCAAATCTGTACAACCATGTATTGGTGTCGACGGAACTGAGGCGTTTCGCTAAATTAACTGTATGACCCTCAAAATTACTGATATTCATTCCCATACTAATAATTTCCATAGCACCCGCCCCGGGACGCCTTTTTCTGCATTCATCTAGAATAATGTTCCAATCGTTTATAAATTCTCTTTTGAAAATAAGTTCAATTTGCTCTAAAGAGGCTCTCTCAATTTCCTCGATTCCTGAAAACCAGGCATGCATTTCATCGCGAGTAAAACCAAGTATAATACTCTTCCCTCGAGCTCCTTCGAGGAAATCATCATGAACTTCGGAGCCAATTGTATGCTGATCTATTACTGGAAGAAATGGTATTGCTGAAGATGCGAACTCTGCATGAGTTTTGGCAAATTTCGTCTGAGCATTAAGAATTTTGTCTAATTGGAGAGTTTTCAATTCTTTAACCTCAACACCAGCAATATCTGCAAATCTCTCCGCCTTCTTATGTGCAACAGCTAATTGTTCAAAATTATCATATCTTCCGCTCTGCAATATAGCATTAGAAACCATTTTTCTGGCCCTCTTGTTTGCTATAAGTGCATAAACAGAAATCGCGCCAGCAGATTGCCCCATAAGAGTAATATTTTTCGGATTACCACCAAAATATTCAATGTTACTATAAACCCATTCCAACGCTAGTATTTGGTCCTCTATGCCAATATTGCCGGAACATATATCGGGATGACACAAAAATCCTAGTGCTCCTAATCTATAATTAACACCTATCACGATAACGTTTTGGTTCTTGGCAAAAAGAGTACCATTATACCATTCTAATGAACCAGCACCAGAGATAAAAGCTCCCCCATGTATCCAAAAAAGAACCGGAATTTCTTTTTGATCATTATCTGGGCACCAGATATCTAAAGTTAGTGAATTTTCGTTCTGGGGAAGCGTGAAATCGCCCATTACTCTTGACAAACGAGAGGACAACTGTGGAGAAATTGGGCCACTTTTTTTTGCATCCAAAACACCGCTCCAAGGCTTTATTGGCCTTGCTCGCTGAAATCTCTCATCGTTACCTAGATGAGAAGCATACGGGACCCCCAAATAAGTATTTACTCCATTTTCGGAAACCCCTTTTATTTTGCCCAGTTTAGTTTTTACTTCGCTTGATGTGCTTATTTTTGACATATTCACCCCTAAAAATCTTAATCAGACTTAGAAAAGTTTATTTTGGTTCAGCGAGCCTAGCTAAAGGATTAATTATAAACTTCTCCCCGAGCATGAAAATGATCACAATCGCAAAACAAGATGCAAACACCATGGTCGCATTCGCTGTGGTTTGGGCACGTAACATAATTACGCCAATACCAGACTCAGCCCCAAATAACTCTGAAACCAGTGCTATTTTCCAACAAACGCCATAAGCGATCCTCACAGCGGCAATTACGTGAGGCAAAAGCAGTGGCAAAGTAATCTTAAAAAATATCTTTATTTTATTTCTAGAGAAACTTCTTCCCATTTCAATAATTTCTTCATCTAAATCTTTAAGGCCCTCAGACAAATTAACCAAACAGAATGGAACTAGAATTGCTATTTGCACAAACATTACGGAGAAACTGGAAGAACCAAACCAAATTACCGCAAGAATAGCCCACCCAACAGATGGAAATGAGTTTAGGAAAGGCTTTATCCGCTCTTGCACAATGATTTCAGTAATTGGGAAGCCCTTTGATATTAAAGCTAACAACATTCCAATTATTACACTTATAACAACTGAAAAAATTACCCTAATGGTACTTATAAAAATATCATCCAAAAAAATAGGATCAGAAAATAAATCAACAATCATTTTACCAACCGCCAAAGGCCCGGGCATAACTAGCTCTGATATTGAATTTGAAATAGCCCACCAACCCAACACAGCTACAAAAACAATTATCCAGCCAAACAAATTATTAAAGATCTCATTTTGTGATTTAAATCGGAGGTACGAATAGATTTTATTAGCTAATAGCATTTTGTTCTGCCAACGTGTTTTCAACAGGCTTAAAAATAAATCGTTCTGTTGTATACACAAATATAACTATTATTAAAATTACTACTAATATAAGCGGGGTATCAAAATCTTGTCTGGCGAGATTAAGAAGATATCCTAAACCTTTATTGCCACCAAATAATTCAGCTGTTAATGCAACTTTCCATGCGACACCAAAACAGATTCTAATTGATGCAAAAAGATATGAATAAAGGCTCGGTATTATTACCAATTTAAGCATTTTCCACTTACTTTTTGTAAAGCTATTTGCCATCTCAATTATTTCTTTATCGAGTTGGTTTAAGCCTTCACGAATATTTATAATTGTGAAAGGTATCAAAACCATGGTAATGGCAAAAATCACAGTAAAATCATTAATACCAAACCACAAGACAGCTAGTAAAGTCCAACCAATCCCAGAAAAGGAATTTAAAAAGGGTGTGAACCTTTTATCAACAGCTGTTTTTGCAACAAAAACGTAAAATGGTAATAGAGCGATTAAGAAACCAAAAACGAATGCTACACATATTGCAGTGAGTATATGAAAAAATGACCACAGCATATGCACTATCAGATCAAAATCTGAAAAAAATTCAATAAACCTTATAAATACCGGCCACGGGCCCGGCATTAAGTATGCTTCTACAAAAAAGCTGTATATAGCCCAAATTAAAACACAAAGGAATGTGAAAAGATGAGCTGCGCGGTATTTTGAATACCGCGCCGTAAAATTCATAAAATTCAACTATAATTCCAAATTTCTATATTATTCTCTTATAGCGTGTTTCCAAACCACAGAATTACCAGCTGGAAATTTCTTTATAATACCCATTTCCTTTGCATTCTGCCACACGGTCTCCATGCTTTTAACATCATTCTCACTCACTACAGCTGGAAAAAATGAAAACCTAGTCAACCAGGCTTTAAAAAATTCAGGAGAAATCTTGTTTGTTTTACCGATTTCCTCTCCTACCTTTCTTGGATTAGCAACGGCATAGTCAACGGAGGCCTTTAGCATCCTATTAAATTCTTTGAACGCCTCTGGTCGTGCTTTCAATTTGTCAGGATAAGAAACATTTACCGCTGAAACTGTATCAACACCAAATAGTTTGTAAATATCTTTTGAAGTCTCTGCTATAGTTCTATATTTGCCTGACTTACTCGCAGCGTACGCCTGAGAATGTATAAGCGTCGCAGCATCTACCCTTCCGGTTTCAAGAGCTCCAAGCAGCGTGGGCGCAGGTAATTGAACCCAGTTCATATCGCCACCTTTATAGGAAACATTCATTCCATGGGCTTTCCATAAAGCTATTCTGATCCAAGTCGTTCCTGTCGCCCTTAATGCATAATTTCCGATTGTTTTGCCCTTGAGATCTTTCATCGACTTGTAGGGGCTATCAGATTTTACCCAAACACTTCCACCTTCACGCGTAGATCCTGCGCGCAACGCAGTCGATAAAACTATTAAATCCAAACCCCTTTTTTTTGCTAGAGGTATCGCCATAACAGCATTCATAATCACATCAAAACGCTTTGTTGGTGTAGATTGTATAAGAGCGGGAATAGCTAAAGCCTTGGCTTCTACGTTAACAGTATTTGAGGTAACAATCTTTTTCTTTATGGCATAGAGCAAGCCTTCTAATGAGGGATCAATTAGGTGAGCATACGTTATTGTTTCTTTCGAACTTACTTGAGTAGAAAAACAGAAAAATATACCAAAAAAAATAATTTTAATAATCTTGTTCATAATTTTATCTCCCTTATTTGATTGTAATAGTTAAAACATATTTTTAAAAATTATTCCATCTTATTAAAAAGTTCAGTTAAATGTTTTCTACCAGACAACAAGTCTTCCGATTTATCGATTACTCTGGGTCTATTTTCTTGAATAATAATAGTATCTTGAACTCTTGTTGGCTTATTTGACAAAAGAATTATGCGATCAGCTAAAATTAATGCCTCATCGATATCGTGCGTAACAAAAACAATAGTTTTTTTTGTTTTTCTCCAAATATCAATTAATTCATTTCGAAGGTAGTTACGCGTGTTTAAATCTAAAGCAGCAAATGGCTCATCCATAAGTATGATTTTAGGCTCAACTGCTAATGCTCTGGCGATCGCAACCCGCTGACGCTCCCCACCTGACAGCATTGATGGAAATTTAAACATGTCGCCACTGAGACCTACTAATGACAATAATTCCCGTGCTGTTTCTCTTCTGGTCTCCTTATTATTGGTAACCTCGCGAAGTTCCATTCCAAGAATAACATTATCGAGAGCGTTTCTCCAAGGAACCAGACGTGCTGATTGAAAAACATACGACAACTCTCGCCAAGCTTCCTTGGGTTGTTTCCCCGTTACCTCTACAAAGCCTGAACTAATATCGAGAAGGCCCCCAATCACTCTTAAAGAGGTAGATTTACCACAGCCAGAAGGTCCCAAAATTGCAATAAACTCTCCATCGTTTATTTCAAATGAAATTTCATCATAAATCTGGTCTGACCCAAATTGAAGCCCAACCTTATTAAACTTAATGACTTTTTTAGAGTCTGTTGACGGAGTATTGAGAGACAAGGTCTTAAAAACATCCTATTTTGTTGCTATTCTAAATATTAGTCTAAGATAAATATGCGGAGAAATCTAATCAATTTATGCAAATATAGACAAACAGATATGCTTATTCAGTAGTTAGGTTAGGTTAGATCAAATTAACTCGTACAACTCGGAAAAAAATCTAATAAAAAATATTATATACTCATAAATTTAATCTAAAAGTTTAATAATAACGTATACAACGAGTAACAAATATGGAGAAAGTTTATGAAAAATATTTTTAGCATCGCTTTTGGTATATTAGTTTTATCATCAGGTACAACAGTGTATGCCGGTAGTTGTGGGGGTGGAGACCATAGTCACCCTTCAAAAGAGAAAATGGCGATGCAGATTTTCGAAAAAGCAGATACAAACAATGATGGTTTTATCACATTAAAAGAGCACGATGCGGCCAAGCTATCGAAATATGGTACCAAGTTTGGGGCATATGACATTGACAAGGATGAGCGTATTTCCAAAAACGAATATATGGCAACTTTCAGAAGGCATCATGGCGATGGTTCAAAGGGCGCCTAGACGAACTTCCTAAGTTTTTTTAATATTTAGAAGTCGGGTTTTGTGAATAAGGTCTGTGGAACAATGTATTTCTTAATCATAAGAATGCATTGTCCAGAGCACCCTTATTTTGAAAATACGAAAAGACTGCAGCAATTTTCTGAATACCTTTTGCGAGAACTCTTTTGTGACTTTGGTAGAGGGCAAATAGTGATAATTGCAAATTCCAGTTGATCAACAATTATTGGCCCCATCATTTAAAGTGGTAAAATTTTTTTTTAGGAGTATTTTTGTTAACAAAAGCTTTTTCATAGTGACAGACAAAAAAAATTTCCAGAAATAATCGGTCCAAGTTGGTAAGTATAATAGATTTGGAAGTGATCAATTACGAAGATTAATATAGTCATATTTTAGGATCCTAATGGAATCCTGAAATATTAGCTTACTGCGATTAATTAATATTTTTTACATTCACGCTTGTTGAAAGGTTGGGAATATAAACGTCTCGAATGATGGTAGATAACGAGTCAATTGGAGAGATGACGCATGCTGATTTGCTATTTTAATGAAAATTGATGGTAGGTTTTCACTCTAATTTACAAGACTTAGTAAGGTTACGAACAGGCGAAAATGTCAGTGAAGTTTTTGACTTTGATCTTGTTTCAGAAACAACAAACCAAGCTGCTATGAAAAAGGCAATCAAAGACTCAGTAACTAACTGTTATTATGTATCACAAGAATTTTTAATAAAACGCCTTAAAAATTCAGTGGGGCACACAGTCTGGCTGAAAATTGAGCAAAATTTAGTTAAAAATATAAGGCTAGAAAACAATCTTCTGAAACTAGCGTTGGAAAAGTGAGCAACTGTTAGTCGTGGTTTCCAAAATGGGATAAATAGACGAACCCATGCAGACCATATAGAATTTTTTTATTTTGGGTCTTCAGATTGCTCATTTTTATACGATAATTTCACCACTGCGCAATTCCTCCTAAAATCTAGCCAATAAATTCATTACGGCCGCACTTTTGGCCCATAATAAAAATGGTATCTTTAATAGCATCATCTAAAAACTTATTAGGGAGATAATACTTATAAATCTCAATTCCAACGGTAATTAAACCGGTTTCTGAAAAATTTTTATCTTTGAGGCCTTCAAATACTTTAACTATCGCAGCTAAACATTTGTTTCTTTCATTATATTTACCAACCATTAAAAAACTCTTCGTAAAAACTAAATTGATAATTAATATTAATAGTAGTGATATTAATAATCATTTTTAATAAAGAGTTATTAGTCAAAAAAAGGCGCGGCCAAGAAAAACACCAATACTAGACACACCAGAACCATATAATAATTAAACCGGAAAGGATTGATAAAAAACTAGGTAATTAGTTATTATACTTAATGCTATTAATAATTATTCGCGAAATATAAATTTTAATTATTTTAAAAAAATTAATCTATGGGTAATGTTAAGTTACAATTATTAGCAACTACCTTCAGTCGATGTATAGTACCTATCGCAAGTGGAATACCATATTTCAGCCTCTCAATTTTAATAGCATCCCCCCTTTCCCCCGGCGCATAAATATTTTTAACACCCTCTGACTTACCAACTAAGTGTAGCTGATTTACTAAATCATCAACTTGTTTTTTTACTAGATCTTTCTCACCAAACATCGAAATATCTAAAGCAATCGCAACCCCGTTAATTGGCCTTCCACTCAATGGGGCACCTGTTCGCAAAACCGGTTCAATTATCGGATTATTGACCGCGAGGCTAGTTAGACATTCTATCATCAATGATAATCCGGCTCCCTTTGCTCCACCGAGTGGAGACAAAACATTTAATTCATTAGGATCGGTTGTGGGGTTGCCCCTATTGTCTAATCCCCAATCATTGGGGATTTTCTCTCCGCTATCTCGAGCTTGTAGTACCTTACCCATGCCAACTGTTGAGGTTGACATGTCAAGAAGCAAAGGTGGATTAAGATTGCCTGGTATTGAAATGGCAATTGGATTTGTTGAAACGACGTTTTCATGGGTTCCTGGATAAGCCATCATTGGTTGAGACGCTGTCATTACAATTCCTGCAAAGCCCTTCTTTGATGCTAATAGCGAGAAATATCCGACAGCCCCAGCGTGAGTCATGTTAGAGATAGCGCACCAACCGATATTAAACTCCTCAGCTTTACTTAAAGCTACCTCCATCCCTTTTTTTAGCGCGACAGGACCAGGAGCTAAATCAGTATCAAGCCTAGCAATCGCTCCAGAGAGCGGATTTAATTTAAGGTTAGGAGTAATGTTAATTATACCTTTTTCTAAATATTCTGTATAAAGGGGAATTCTTAGAACACCATGAGAATCGACACCTCTCAAATTTGCCCAAACTAATACTTCTGCCCAAAGTCGAGAATTACTATAATTTAAACCATAAAACTGGAAGACGTTTGTGGCAAAACTAATTAGTTCTTCTGACTTCACCTTTTTAAATTCATTCGACATTTTAATCATCCTATATAAATTCCAAATAAATTTGGATGCATTTGTTTGCCTAAAAAATCCATTTTGACAAATCTAACCACGCAAGCAATTGGTGCATTTAAAACAGTATTATTTTTCAAGGATAACTGATTGTTTTTTTCGTTCTTTATGTGCCCAAATCCATAATATTCCTGTTAAAATTGAGCCTATTATTAATGTTATCGTCAATCCAATAAACTCAGCGATCCAGCCCATAATAGCTGCGCCAACGGCAGGCAACCCCCAAGACAGCACCGCTGTTATACTAATTATACGCGCTCTTAATTCGTCTGATGCTGTATTCTGTATCAATGTTTGCGATGTGATGGAACCAGCGACAATAGTCATGCCAACTAAAGCTATAAATATAGAGCTAATCCAAATATTTTGCGAAAAAAGAAACAAAACCATGGCAACAGCAGAAATTAGTAAAGACCAAGTAAAAATACTAGTTAATCCCTCAACCCTTCCATGCCTTGCAAGAAGCACACCTCCAACGGTTGCACCTAGACCAGTAGAAGATAAGATAATTGAAACACCCTCAGCACCCATATTAAAGACTTGGTCAGCAATACCAGGCACTAGCTCTATATATGGCCTAATTAATACTGCCGTAACACACAGTAAGAAAAGAAGAAAAAATATACCTGAGTTCGAGAATGCATATCGAAATCCATCTATAAGATCACCAAGAACTCTATTTTTGTTATCTCGAGAATTGACTTTTCTATCATTCTTATGAAAAAATAAAGTAATATAAAATATCAGAAACATAATAGCAGAAATTAGTAGTATAAATGACAAGCCGATAAATTGTATCAGTATGCCAAATATAGCGGGGCCCAAAAAACGAGCGACATTATAAGTGGTCGAATTTAATGCGATTGCAGCAGATAAGTCGGATCTTGGAACCAAACTATGAACAAACGACATTCTGGCTGGAATAGTCATTGCCTCAGCCGATCCGACGATTACGCACAATATAATTATTAGTTCAACATTGAGTGCACCAAGCAATGCCAATATCGCTGTAACAAAACCACCAACAACTAAGACCAACTGACTATATTTCATTAAACGTAAGTAACCAATACGATCAGCCCAAACACCCGCCAATATAGTCATTAGGACCATAGGAAATGTATCAGCGAAAGCGACAATCCCAAGCCAAGCTGTAGATCCCGTCATCTCCCAGGTAATCCATCCCACGGAAACTTTAAAAATCCACCTTCCAATAGTGTTTATACCATTGCTCCACCAAAGTAAGCGATAGCCGGAATGAGACAGCGCGCGCTCAATGCCACCAAAGACATTGCTAAACGACACGACTAGTCCTGTAAAATTCTATAATATAATTAACCCTATTAAGAAGATTTAAAATGAAATAATATTATTTGACTGGTGTTCCTGCTATACCCGTTCGCAAATCCTTACAAGTAAAGAACTTACAATCCTCTTCTGGAGAGACTGCTACGCAGTGAACAACATTGGCTGGAAAATAAACCAGACCACCTGGACCAGCAGATGAAGTTTCACCATCAACTGTTACCTCAAGGTTTCCTTGTAAAATATAAATCCATTGTTCATTAACGTGAAAATGAGGGTCTGAACTTTGACCAGCGGGCAAAGTCATAACGCCTACTTGTGTCAACTCACCTTCAACCACAGGGCCGAAAGTCTCAGCGTACCCGGGACCAGCCATTAAGCCCTCAAGCTTATCAACTTCAAACACGTACTTGCCACTACCCGCCTTATAAGCACCTTCAGTTTTTGTTTCACCCATAACTAAAAATATTCCTTCACGTTTATTCAAATATTTTATTTTATTATAATAATTTCAAAAGATTCTTTTTTTATTTAACTCGTTTCAACTCTAATACTTATATATGTTGAGATCTCATATCTTTACCATACCTAACCCTAAAAAGCATGGTGCGTTCTTGGCCATTAGTAAATTCATGAACCTCGCCAGGAGGATGAACAACAAATGACCCTGGGACAATATCAACCTGATCATTATTTGATTTCATTATACCGCCCCCCTCAAAACAAAAATATATTTCGGTCGCATCAGGATGGCAGTGGTTAGGGCTTTTCTGACCAGGCTCCCAACACGCAACAGTTACATCGCCTCCACCAACTGTTTTTAAGATTTTTTCGACATGCTTTTTAGCGTCAAACTCTTGTTCTTTTTCAAGGTCAAAAACATGCATAACCTGCTCCTAAAAGTTTATTATACCATAATAGGACGCTAAAAAAACCATTTATGCAAGATGATCTAACCTAATTTTTATAAAAAACTTAACGCCCAACTATTTTAATAATACCAAATAAATATTATTTTAAAGCTAAACAAATATATTTATTTTTGTACCGTAGCAGACACCCCACGCGCGTACAATTCTCGACCTTTTATTTTGCTCGTTCTCTTCATGACCCTCGCTGTCACTCTTAGATTTCGAAGTTTTTAATATTCTAGTTGCTGTTCTAAATTGACCAAGATCGCTTCTTGCGTATATTGAATTTAACATAACTTATTCCCTTCTGGAATTTGATTAGTTTATCCGACGTATTTAAAAAATAATCAAAGAGAGATAAGCACCAACAAAGAAGATTGAGAGTCCCGTAAAGTCCTTAATAAAAATTGATAATTGCATGTTATTTCCTTATTTTGTTCGTTATTTGTTCTTTTTAATGTATGAAGAACAAAATAGCAACACTTTTTTTTGGCTTATTATAAAAAAGGTTAGTGACAGCTCTTGAAAATAAATTCAGAGTCTCCCCTAATTCGATATGATTGTAATTTAACAATTAGCTATTGTGTTTGAATTTCTTTTGTAAACAAAAAGGAGAAAAAAAATGGCTTATTTTGCGTGGGGTATAAACAAACCGGATACACAAGATGAACGTTCTGGATTGATACAAGAACATTGGGACTTTATCGATAAATATCAAGAAAGATTGGTTGCACGTGGACCAGTGTTAGAGTTCTTGGATACAAGCATAGTTCTGGGATCCATACATATACTTGAAATAGAAAGTCTAATCGAAGCTGAAAAATTTGTTTATAAGGAACCATTTGCACACGCCGGTCTTTTTGAGAAGATTATATTTCATAAATTCGAAAATAAGGGCTCGAAAACGCAATTTGAATTTACTCGCAACCCAGAAAATAAAACATTTTTTCTGTACTGCTCCAATTCAATTATACAAGAAACGATATCAGATAAGGTAAAAGATGATGCCTTATCGTATTATAATGATTTCGCTAAACATATTATTTGTTGGGGATCATTAATATCTGATAGAGATGAAGAACTATGCAACATATTTTTTGTTGAATTCCCTAGTTTAGACAATACTAAAAGATTTCTAAGGAACGATCCCTATTCAATTAATAACCTTTATAATAATCCCGAGATTCATCGATGGGCACCAGGTGGCCGAGAAAATCTAACATTGGATGGTACATTAACTTAAAATATGGGCGAAGAAATTTTCAGAGATAATTTTAAAAATAATTGTATTATTTTGTAGCAATCTGTACCAATAAATATATAGCCGTTCCAAAAAAGAATGACGGAAGACCCAGCGCAAGAGGAGCTGTTGAGACTAGCAATAATGCGCGAATACTAAAAATTAGGCCAAACAGCATAAACAGAGCAGAAATCACATAGGCTAATGTAAACATTATTCTCTCTTTTCATATGATTACAGGTGAGATATCGAATTAACAACAACCAAACAAAGTATTAAATTCAATTTAATACTTATTATTTAACAATACTGACTACTTTGTCACAGTATAGCAAACAAGAAACAACAATATGAATATCAGTAAAATCTATACTTTTTGAGTTTGATTATTTAGTGAACAATAGTTATGTAATTAAAATAGGTTAGTAACGTTTACTTGAAAATTTTATATCCTTTAATCACTTAATTAAATTAAATTTCAAGAGCTTTTGATGTCATTTTGGGTAATCAGTTATCATATAAATTTTCAAATGGATGACGGTACAACAGTTACGAGAAATGACATGAGGACCACAGAAGATCCTAAAGTGAGTAGTGAGAAAAAAGCCAGAAAATGGTTATTGGATAGATACCATAATTCGAATGATCCTATGGTAGATATGTCCAACCTCTTTGTTGGCATTAAAAATGAAGAACTCATAATTGACGAAATCATTCATAATACTGAAAGTTTTAAATAGATATTTAATCAAATTTTAATTACTTATATTGGGATATATCCCATAATAAAAAAATTAATACGTATTGGGTTTTTGTTGACTAAGAAGATTTTTTAACAAATACTAAATGGGATATCAATTCAGAAGGCTATTCATTTAGTGTCGATACAATCAGATTTAATCATAGAAATAGAGAAATTTTGCAGGGAAACGGGCATTGCAGAGAGCACTTTCGGCCGACGAGTTGTTAATGATGGAAAATTTGTTGGTCGATTAAGAGATGGGAAAGGAATTACGCTTTCAACAGTTTCAAAGATAAAAAATTACCTATCTAGCATTAAATACAATGCAACATCGTCAAATATAAAAAAAATTGAAAGAGCTGACTTCAAACATAGTTTGAAATCAACCAATAAAATTAAAAAACAAAATAATCTTTTGCAAGAAACTTCAGATCTCAAAAAATCGGCCTTTCGTTTTTATGATAATCGGCAAAAATATCTTATGTTTGTAAACACGTGTAATGAAAAATGGGTTGTTGCAGAACGAGTTGGTTTGGAACTCGCCCATATTCATCCCACTCCGCCGTCTCTTCGACTTTTTGACGCGGGTATGGGCGATGGGACTGTTATAACCAGTGTTATGCGTGAAATGCATCGACGTTTTAGAAATCTACCCTTCTACATCGTTGGGAAAGAAATTAGTCTTGAAGATGTTCGATTAAGTTTAGAAAAAATGTCTGATAGATTTTATGAACATCCAGCGACTGTTTTAGTGGTTACAAATTTGTATTACACTGAAGCACCCTGGTTGTCTCCACGCACTATGAAGGCGGCAGCGACATTAAATTGGATGAATGTATCATTAAAGGGAGATTCTGCGCACGAATTTCATGATCAAATCAAGGAGCTTCAACCAATGCTAGCAGAAAGTTGGCAGGTAGAATCAAGTACAAAAACTGGAAATCCACTCTATGTACGACCTTCTGTTCTGGTATTATATAGAGAAGATCAGAAATTTTTATTGGATCAGGTCATTCCAAAACCGGCACAGAATCGGGCCGATTATGACCTAGTAATTGCATCTCAACCTTATAGATCTCGTATGCCAACAGATTTCAAAGTGAAAAAAGTTATTTCGCCTCTGGCTAAATCGCTTAGGCCAGGCGGCAGATTATTAGGCATTCACTCAATCGGCGGGGATCCAGGTTTGGATATTATAAAGAGCATCTGGCCCGATGAAAATCCATTTGTTACTAACAGGCACGATTTGCTTAAAAATTTAAAGAAAGAATTGGGCAATGCACATAGTGACCTAAATTATAAAACAAACTCTGACAAACGTTCATTATTTCGATATTTTATGCATACGCTTCCCAACGAAGTTGGCAAAAATGAAAATCGAATCGGAACCTCGACACTTTTAGCAGCTTGGAATGCCGTTACATACGTGGCTCAAATAGAAGATGAACGACTTGAGACAATCATGAATAATCACTCATATCTCGATGCGACCCGCCAGGTGCTCGTTGAAAATAAAGGATTGTGGTTTAATGACGAGTCCTATGTTGTTTCAAGAAAATTTAGATAGCCAATTAGGTGAAGAGAGATGAAAGAAAAACTTAATTACTCCTCGGAAAGTAATTTAGCAACCAGACTTAATTCCAATCAGTTTGCAATAACAGCTGAGATTACTCCACCCATATCCGGTGATGCCGACGATGTTATCAAAAAAGTTATTCCGTTAAAAGATACAGTAGATGCAATAAATGTTACGGATGGCCCTAATGCGAACGTCCACATGTCCAGCCTTGCTACTTCAGCTATTATGCAGAGAAATAAAATAGAACCAATAGTCCAAATAACATGCAGAGATCGAAATCGCATTGCATTAATTAGTGATTTACTCGGAATTTCAGCTCTTGGAATAAAAAATATGCTTATCCTAACTGGTGATGACCCTAAATCCGGAGACCAACCAACCGCAAAACCTGTCTTTGACTTGAAAAGTCATGAACTGATTAAAATTGCCTCTCAAATGGTAACTGAAGGAACCATTCCATCGCAAAATAAAAAGACTCCAAATATAAAATCTATTTCAAAAAATGCGAATTTTATTATAGGAGCAGCCGATGTTCCAACGGACAATCATACAAAAAAATGGTCCGATAGCTTGAAGGTAAAACAACAATCAGGTGCTAATTTTATCCAAACGCAGTTATGTTATGATATGAAAATTATTCGTTCTTACGCAAAACTTCTA
>Ga0209630_10001618_pt1 | contig 23765 bp, 27 predicted proteins | sample COG_01_FD_184745 | JGI IMG/M metagenome (GOLD analysis project Ga0209630, IMG submission 184745) | Pelagic Microbial community sample from North Sea - COGITO 998_met_01 (SPAdes) (version 2) | ecosystem: Environmental > Aquatic > Marine > Neritic zone/Coastal water | place: Helgoland, sampling... | reverse complement strand
ACAACATCTTATCTTTGTGTCTTCCATAAGTTTGTCCACTATAAACCAAGATTCCTGGTATCTTATTATCAGTTCTGTATTTTGAAGTATACAATACATCATCCTCTCCAATCGTATCACCAGCCAATATTTTCTTTTCAATAGGATTTATTATTGTGGAATTAATAGTAGTTGTTTCACTATAATTTCTATCTGATGGTTCGAATAGCATAATTGTTATATTATAATCCCTTTAAACATATTAAACGTTTTTAGGTAAATTATGTATTATTCCCAAGATAATCAAGATAAAATGCTGAACGAACATATTTTTTTAAATTACAAAAAAGGGGTCTTTGTTGATGTAGGAGCTCATAATGGAATTAGTATAAATAATACTTTGTTTTTTGAAAAAGAGAATGGTTGGGATGGAATTAATATCGAACCTATACCAAACGTGTATAAAGATTTATGTATTAATAGGCCAAAATGTATTAATATTAATTGTGCCGTTTCAAATCAAAATGGTGTTGTAAAATTTATTAATAATATTGGTGCTACCGAAATGATATCGGGCATCAAAGATACATATGATTTTCGTCATATGGATAGATTAAATTATGAGAATACTAAATTTGGTGGTGAAACTAAAATAATTGATGTAAATACAAAAAAACTTTCAACTATTTTAGAAGAACATAATATACAACATATTAATTATTTATCTATTGATGTAGAAGGAGGTGAATTTGAAGTAATAAAATCCATTAATTTTGATGATGTATTTATAGATGTTATTGGATTTGAAAATAATTATCATGATACATCAATTCCTATCATTCAATACTTAGAAAATAAAAACTATAAGGTTTTTTACAAGAGTTTAGATATATTCATGATAAATTTGAATTCCAATTTTATTAAAAATATAAAAAACAAATGATATAATACGCGTTATTTTATCACCATATTAATATGATTAACATTCGCAATAATCACATTAATGAGTTTGGTGCGTTGGTTTTATTCGCCGCCTATTACTATGTATTTTCTATAGATACCAATAACGAATCTTATATTAAATCTAAGTATTGGTTGGGATTGAATATAAAAAGCATCTATGCGCTGATTCCTCTACAAATTATATCAGCGATTGGATTCGTGGTATGGATGATTAGTGTTCGTAATAATCCACCAAAAAAGGGGTTATTAAGCTATAAGTTTTTAAATAATCCAATGTATGAAGTTTTGGTTTTATTACTCGTTGTTGGCGCCATTATGTGGCCGCTAACGCTGTTACAAAACAATATATTAGGAAACAAAACATTATTCAAAACGATAATATGTTGTTTTAGTTTATTAATTTGTTCGGTCGCAGGAATACTAATGCAGGCGGGCAGCTACGAAGGCAATATATCAGCAGCAGCAATAATCGGCATTACTTTATTTAATTCTACGGTTGTTTTAGGTGACGGTATCGGTTGGTCTTCCAGACTAATACATCAAACGTTGTATTCCTAATCAATCTCTTCAATCTTAGGCTCATCTTCCGGAACTTCCGGAACATCAGGCATACCGCCCGCCATATCGGGCATTCCGGGCATATCGGGCATTCCACCCATTCCGCCCATATTCTGTTTCATCATTTCGTCGAAAATTGGCTTGGCGAGCTCCTCAAGCTCCTTATATCTATCATCATACTCACTTGGTTCGTCGTGTTCGTCGTTCATCCATGTCTTTAACTCATCAATCTTACTCTGAATCGGTTCCTTGGCTTCATCGGGAACCTTCATCTTCTCGTCATTTAGCATACCCTCAGTAGAATATAAATAGGTCTCTAGCTTATTCTTGGCCTCCATCAATTTTAGCACCTTCGCGTCCTCGTCCTTAAACTTCTCCGCATCCGCGACCATCTTCTCGATATCGTCTGCGCTCAGACGCCCCTTGTCGTTTGTGATCGTGATCTTCTCCTCCTTGCCTGTAGACTTTTCAACCGCCGATACATTAAGAATGCCGTCGGCATCCACATCAAAGGTTACGTCCACCTGAGGTTGTCCGCGGGGCATAGGCGGAATTCCCTCGAGAGTAAACTTGCCGAGCGAATTACAATCCTGTGTCTTGGCGCGCTCACCCTCATATACCTGAATCAGAACCCCTGGCTGGTTATCGGAGTAGGTAGAAAATGTCTGGCTCTTCTTCGTTGGAATCGATGAATTTCGCTTGATAAGCGGGGTCATTACACCTCCAGCGGTCTCCAGTCCAAGCGAGAGCGGAGCAACATCAAGTAGCAGTACATCTTGTAGCGCCTCCGACTTGTTGTTACCGCTAAGAATTGCTGCCTGAACCGTAGCACCATAGGCCACCGCCTCGTCCGGATTAATTGACTTACACAGCTCCTTGCCACCAAAGAAGTCACTCAGCATCTTTTGGACCTTAGGGATGCGCGTAGACCCTCCAACCATGACAATCTCGTGAACCTGACCCTTCGACATCTTGGCATCGCGAAGGACCTTTTCAACCGGCTCCATACACTTCTTGAAATAGTCCATATTCATATCCTCAAAGCGCGCGCGAGTAATCGTCGTGTTAAAATCGGTTCCTTCAAAAAGCGAATCTATCTCCAGATGCGCCTGCGTTGCCGAAGACAGCGTTCGCTTTGCTCGCTCACACGCAGTTCGCAGCCTCCGCATCGACCGCGCGTTGTCGGTAATATCAAGCTTACACTTTCGCTTGAACTCTTGAGCAAAATGAGTTACCATACGATTGTCAAAGTCTTCGCCGCCCAGATGAGTATCGCCCGCAGTGGCCTTTACTTCGAAAATTCCCTCCTCAATCGTAAGAAGCGACACATCAAACGTTCCACCACCAAGGTCAAAAATCAGAACATTCTTCTCATCCTCTTCCTTCTTGTCGAGTCCATACGCAATTGCGGCGGCAGTCGGCTCATTGATAATACGCAGCACGTTCATACCAGCAATCGCGCCCGCGTCTTTGGTGGCCTGTCGCTGCGCGTCGTTGAAATAGGCCGGAACCGTAATGACCGCATTCTTCACATCCTTCCCAATATAAGCCTCGGCGATCTCCTTCATCTTAATAAGAACCATGGAGGAAATCTCCTCAGGAGTAAATGACTTTAGCTCCTCCTTATAAGTCACCTTAATTAGTGGTTTGTCATCAGAATCCGGTTCTACGACAAACGGCCAATGCTTCATGTCCGATTTTACAGCCTCGTCGGAAACCTTACGTCCAACGAGACGCTTAGCATCAAAAATCGTATTCGTTGGATTTACCGATACTTGGTTTTTAGCAGCGTCGCCAATAAGACGCTCCTTGTCATTAAATGCCACGTAAGACGGAGTGGTGCGGTTTCCTTGATCGTTCGCGATGATTTCAACACGGTCATTTTGCCAGATGCCTACACACGAATAAGTGGTTCCTAAATCAATTCCAATCGATTCTCCTTCTACACTCATAATAAGTTATACTGTAATCATTCTTTTATATTAATTAATTTATATATGTTTGCTGTATATGATTATACGCGTTACGAGTCCCACTCAATAGTAACCGTTACGTTGAATTCGCAAGTAGAAAACGACAAAGATTTTGACGATTTTTTATTGCAATGGGTGAGCCTGTATAATAAAAAAAGAATGTTCACGTTCATTTTCGATACAAGCAATGTTGGATACATCCCTCTAATATACAGTTTAAGAATGTCAGCCTTTATTGGTAATCTAAAAACACAAAAACACCAGTTTCTAGATAAAAGCATAATACTGATAAATAGTAATATTGTCAAACATATGCTGGAATTTATATTTATGGTTCAAGCCCCCATTGCACCTGTATACATTACGAATAACATCGACGAAATAGATATGATAGTGTGTGACAAACCTACCAGCGCTACTATTATTTTACCTCACAAATCAATGTTTTAATTCGGAATCTAATTTATAATATCATTTTAATTTATAATATCATTTAAATTTATAATGTATTACCCTATGAAATTAGAACATTTTAATAAAAATTACATAAATCATATCGATATAGACGATGACCTGGTCCAAAGTATTCTCATTGAAAATATTTTAGAGTGTCCATATTCGACGTTCCCCTATATGTTCGGGAAAAATTCAAAGGAATCACAAGAACTTTATGGGTGTGGCAATTGCGTTGCTATGTCAATCAATTTACAAAAGCTATTGAAAAAACACAAGATTAAATCATACTTAATACCAGCTACAATACCAGAAATGTATTACTCGCCAGACTTCCTAGACGTTAGCCATGTTGCCGTTGTTATATTAATAAATGACCACGAACTTATGATTATAGACCCAGCCTTTTACTTTTTGGAACCAATGAAAATAAATATTCATAACAATGAAACCAAAGGAATACGCTGGAAGAATGTATACAAGGGTGATAATGAAAACATTAGTTATAAATTAACTACTCTTGTCGAGGGCAAAACATTCAACGAATATCAAACAATACCTAAAAATACATATGCGGTTGAAACGTTCAGAGAGACAACTCCGCACGATAATTGGCACTATTTCCTTATTGAAATATTGAACCCCGATAACGCAATCAGCTCATTCAATCTGACAAGCAAAAAATACCCATTTATGGCGTCTCTTGATGACAATCTTGACCTCAACCTATTTATTAAATTTTTAGATACACAAAACGTAAGGATAAAACACAGAGACAATGAATTATATTCGGGTGATTATAACCACATTCCAGAGGATGTTATAAAAATAATATCTCCAAATATGACAAAACATTTTGGAGAATCATATTCTGACTTCTTTAAACTTCCATCAAACGCGGCAACCAAGATATACAAACTTCGTGATAATAAACGGAAATGTAAAACCAAAAAACAAAAGAAGTCAAAAACAAAAAAACGACACCAGAAAAAACTGAAGTTTAATAGAAATCTAAGTTACATATAAACACACATTAATATGATTATATATGCCATATATAATCATTTGTCTCTCGTTCCCAATTATTATGTTACTTATTTCTGTGAGAATGTTAACACCATCACACTTATTTAACACTCAATCTAAGGCATATAAAGTAAATAGTTTCGTTTAATCCATTTTACAATATTTTCATTCGGTTCACCATCCCGAAGTGCTATGTTTTGGTATCCTTCAACGCCCACGGGTGGTTCTTTCACATCCATTTTTACCCCTGTAATTTTTGCTTTCTTATCAACAAAGGTCTTTTGTTTAAGAATATCAACGACTAAATCAGAATCACTCTTCTTTGGAGGACTCGTTTTTACTATTCGATTCGTCGAGGTCGCTCGTGCTATCTGTCTCCACATTTATGTTAGTATCTTTTATTATATTTAAATAGGGATTTCTTTTAATGTTTTGACTCTGTAATAAAGCAAGAAGCTTGTGGTGAGATATTGATAATAAACTCATATATGTATGGTATTTATAACAAGCCACTACAGAATTGTCTGAATATTCTATACTATACCACCAATAAGGAGGTATATAAACCAATTGACCAACGGTCAAATCTATTTCTAAACACTTTATCTTATCCAAATCTGACTTGTGCTCTTCCGATGCGGCCCATGGATTTATTTCACTTCTAAATTCATAATTATCATAGTCTTTTACTTCGTGCATAAATTTGGAATATTTAGGTGGTGCCATTTTTATTTTTATAGTTCCGCTCATCACATTGAAATAACTTCTGTAATGTAGATTATACCGAAACGGTGTGGTTGCTCTCGCTGACCCTGTCATCAGGTCATACTCTCGCGAGACCGTCATATACGGTTTAATTAGCGAATCATTATATTTGAACTGCTTATCCAGGCCAGTTTCTTCTAAAAAATCGGCATTTCTCTCTGTTATGTATTTACCTTCTTTGTCGCCTTGTAATACATTCTGTAAGTCGCTTAGTTTCAGTGGAATATACAACTCCTCTTCGTCGGATATGTCTCTCTTTACATTTCTTATTTTAAAGTCAAACGATGAATACTTTTCAATAAGCTCCTTCATATCACAATCGTTTTGAATCGTGTCATCATAATAATTAAAAATAACGGGCTGTCGTATTCCGCATATTTCCTCTAATTTATCCTTGTCAGATGTTTCACATTCATATACTTCCAAATCATTGCTTGTTTTAATGTGGAAAAAAATATGAAGATATAAAAATAATACAATTACGAATATTAACATTATCAACAGAAATTTCATAGTTACTTTTAATAAATACTTTTAATTTGGTATAATTACTCATCTAACTTTGGCGCAAGATAAAACACCACATAACTTTCTTCCTCTAATTTAAATCGGGCTTCCATAGGACGACTCTTATGAAATGCCATAATACATTGCTTATTTAATTTACCAAATAAACACATCATAGATATGTGTCGCAAGTTATATGCCTGTTTCAATTCATAATCCTCTTGAATCGCGTATTCAATAAAATCATCTAAATTAATATTCACTTTCATAGTTCCATCGGCGCCAGATGCTAAAAACATAACCTGTGTCTCTGTAAATCGTAGGACCAATTTATCGTGGAAAATTTGAAGTTGTGCCACTAATTCGCAAAATTGCTTACTTTCCATTATAATATCTACTTCACTTTCCTCATTTGTGATTTCTAACATTTCATGGTCAATATCCATCAATGGGATTTCGAAATATTTATCCAATACTTCATTATTTTCACTAAATGATACGAACAAATTTTCCATATTCTCATCAACATTCATCTCAACCTCTTGCTTATCTTGATATATTCCAAGTATTTTTTGGATTATTTGCGTGCTCACTCCGAACGACGTTGTTTCGTCTTCTAAATTATATTCATAACTATCAAACCACGAAGCTGTTAATTTAGCTTCAAAACAGCTGGACTGACTTGAATCCATACCTTGCATAAACAATCCACTTTTACTTGCGTGCAAAATAACGTGCTCTGAAAACGCTTTTAAGTTTTGAAACAATATGATGAATTGCGTGATCCGCTCCTTATTCTTTAGCTGTAGCTTCATTTTATTTATTATAATAATACTTTTAATATTATAATCAATTTTATTACTTTAAATACTAAACGGAATCACCATCAGATTCGCCGTCCACTACACAGGGTAAACAGACATATATAATATCGTCTGAAGTATCGTCTGTTGTAACATCAAATGTAATATATGACGACCCGGTTATTACCATTCCACAAGAATCGCATCGTTTACGCTTACGAACTACCCGCCTCTCTTTTTTTTGTTTTTCTTTCCTATTTCGTATACGTCTTTGTCTAATTTTATCATCATCGCTATCATATACATAGGACAAATCTGTTTGTTTTACCATCACAGCGTGTTCAGTCATAATTATAATATACAACCATTCTTATATTGTTTGAATTAAAATGTTTCGCCACCTATAACGGTAGTCTCGTCTTGCGCTGCCGTCTCGTCTTGCGCTGCCGTCTCGTCTTGCGATGCCGTCTCGTCTTGCGCTGCCGTCTCGTCTTGCGCTGCCGTCTCGTCTTGCGCTGCCGTCTCGTCTTCTACCATATTATCACTAGACGAGTGTATCTCCATTTTAATATTTGCTAACTCAAGACTCACTTTAATGGAATGAGCTTGAACATTCATAATTATATCTTTAAGTTCCTTGATTTGTTCAGCATACTCATTTAGTTGGTTATTAGTATCAACTAAACCACTAGGTTTCTTAACACTATCTATGTTTAGAAGTCCCTCTACATTATCTAGTCTATCTATGATACTACTATCTACATCGGCATCATCAGTAATATTTAGGACGGTATTTATGCGTTCTTGGCGCTTATAGAGCAGGTCTAGCTTATTATGGTGCTGGTTAAGAATTTGTAAGGGTGTTAATTGGACCGCCGATGATTTTACATTATCACTGCGAGGTTGAGGTTGAGATTGAGGAGTGACCTCACTTCCACCCCGTCGTCGCTTAGCTGCCGATAATGCTGCACTTCCACTCATTGTTAATTAATAATATCTTCTTTCTAAATTATTTCCGCATATCCATTGTTATTTGCGAGTGACAGTTATAATCAATCAATTCAAAATCATCTATTACATAATCCTCGATATTTTCAGGCTTCCTTTTAATATTAATCACCGGGAACTTATATGGTTTCCTATCTAGTTGTAATTTAACCGATTCAATATGGTCATCGTATATATGGCAATTCCCTAAATGATAGTTGAACTCGCTAGCAACGAGCCCACATTGATGCGCAATAATATGCGTAAGCATACTGTATGATGCGATGTTAAACGGAACACCTAATCCCACGTCACCGCTCCGCTGATATAAACTACACGATAATTTGTCGCCTGGTAATACATTAAACTGGACCAATACATGGCAAGGTGGCAGCGCCATCTCCGCCAGTTGACACGGATTCCACGCAGACATAATTAGACGTCGCGAATATCGTTTAACTGGGTCCTTTAGAGAATTGATAATATATTTCAGTTGGTCTACACCTTGATTGTTGTAATCGTCCTTACAACTTTTATATGTAGCATTAAAATGTCTCCATTGATGACCATATACGGGACCAAGGTCATCCTCTTCGCGCTCAACCATTCCAATACTGTCAAGGTATTCTCGCGAAGCATTCCCGTTCCAAATTTTAACATTTTGCTCTTTTAGTAGGGTATTATCGGTTGAACCACTAATAAACCAGAGCAACTCCTTCATACACGTCTTCCAAGCCACCTTCTTACTGGTAAGCACTGGGAGAGCGTTTCCTTCCAATGTAAAATGCATTGCGCTTCCAAAAACGGTCAATGCGTTACCATTGCGACCATTCACCATACTACCCTCTCGCAATATATCCTGAATCAAGTTAAGATATTGGTTTTCTTCATGATACACATTATCTCCGTCGTATTTGCGAATCTTTAGATTATTTAGCGCGGTTTTCAACATAATACTAATATTAGTAATAATATTTTTAATTTCTTTTTATAAAACATATGGATAAACTCTCCGAAACTATAAAAGAAAGCCCCAATGATGCTACATCATTTATCAACCACGTATTTAATTTTGATGACGCAAACAAGGGTGAAATGTTTAATATGTTTCAATATGGATTAATGGCAATAATTCCTATCTTAATTATTCTTAAAGCTGTGAAACATCTTATTCCAGAAGAGGACGATAGTAAGGGTAGTTTAGAAATATTATTAGAATCAACTGGGCAGATAATATTACTTCTAGGATTAATTTGGTTCTCTGATAAAATAATTCGCTTTGTCCCCACTTACAGTGGAAGCGAATATCACAAGTTCTATCCCACAAACTTCCTACTACCGTTTATTCTAATATTGGCAACAATGCAAACCAAATTTGGCGCCAAACTCAACATACTACTAGAGAGAAGTATGGACCTGTGGAACGGAACAACCTCGTCGGGCTCCGAAACAGCAAATATTAAGGTAAAACAACCCATTGTTAACCAGCACCAACCAAGCCAAGCCGACCACATCAATACCGCCAGTATTCTTCCGAACGACCGGTCGCTGACCACAATGCCTCAGCAGCAGCAGCAGCAACAGCAGCAGCAGCAGCAAGGGAACGTGGATTTCAACAATATGTATGCCGATACTCAAACTCCTCTCGAAAATGCCAACATCCCTACAATGGAACCTATGGCCGCGAACGACATGGGTGGTGGTGGCTTCACTAGCTGGTAAATATCATATTAAATACATTTAAATAATCATTTATATTTACACGTATGAAGTCTTATAATATTATTAACACTCTATTAGCTACATTTATAATGTATAATGTAGTAGGGGGTAAAACTTACAACGTTCATTATTCGGCAGTTGCCCCAAGTTCATATATATGTTTGTGTATTCCATCATATATTGTAAAAAAATCAACATCGCTCAATAATGCTACAGACTGGGACGGCGAATGTAGTAACGAGCAAATATGTTTCTGGAACGAAAATGAAGTTATTATTAAATATTGGTACTCACCTAATAATTAAACTACTATATAATATGAAGATACAGTTTATAATCATATTATTACAAATACAATCCGCATTAGCTTTTATTTCGTATGCGTCATTGAATAGTGTTAGTCAATTTACTAACACCAATAAAAATAACAAAATTATTTCGATCGCGCCTGCCGGTTTAGGTGGCTTTTATCTTCTAGGAATTATAAGCTATATTAAACAAAATTACGATACAACAGATTACACAATAATTGGAGCATCTGCGGGGGCGTGGGCATCACTGCCCATGATTTATAATGGAAATATTAACACACTCGTTGATGACATAATGACTAATTATTCACAGTCATATTTAAATATTCAAGACTCCGACACTTCTAACGCGCGCACACTATTCGATATTCAATACTCACTAAAACAACTATTATTATCAGGTTATAAGACCACCGACTTTGATTTATCGCGACTAAACATAGCAACATCAGTTTTAAATATAAACGGTCTAAAACATATAATAATTAACAATATACACGATATAGAAGAGGCTATCACATATTGTTTCGCAAGCTCACATATTCCATTTGTAACTGGGAACGCTCTATGTAAGATTGACGATGCGTTATTTTTTGATGGTGGATTATTCGAATTTCCACCATCATCGATACATACTTATTTCACAATATCATCCGATATGTGGGGTTACCATATACGTGATATATTCACGCTAAAAAAATATTCAAAAGATGGTCTTATAGAACTATACAACAAGGGGTATGAAGACACAAAGCAAAACAAATATATATTAGATCAATACTTCTCAGATATCTAATTTTTCATATCATTATGTTTTTCAATATATACGATATATCTATTTGAAATAATCATGGGTAAACATATAAAATATAAAACTATTGCGGAAAATATGATATATTTCGTAATCACGTTAAATATAAACTCGTTATTATCCATAATATATCTACCGAAATATAGCGTTACTATGTTAAATGATACGCTGATAATTTGAATGAAAACAACCATAACTAGGTATTTGATATCGTCCATACGATTCGCCATTATTTATAAAACAATATAGTTATCACTTATAACTATTCAACTTTTTACAATTCTCCAGTAATTTCCTTATGAACAATTGTCTCTTTCGCAATACTCTTAATTATTTTATTTTCATTTGGCAGACCATTGACGTCTGCCATTACCGAGCGAATCAACTTGATATACTCGTCTTTACCTGTTTCTGTAGCAAACCATGCTGGGTTGCTCTCTTCCCACTCAGTTATTGCTTTTCTTTGTTTGGTTGCGACATCACTTATTGCCTCTTTTAATTTATGCTTCCCTATATCACGTTCCCATTCATTGTTATCCTTTATATAAAGCGTTTCTCGTTTCATATCAGTGCAATGTATTGGTCGCTTATATGTATCCAATTGTTTCAACCCATTTAAAAATATTGAACTTACTCCCTCAATCAAACCATTATTCTTTGTAAATTGAAGATCTTCAATTTGTATCGAAAGTGAATTTATAAAATCAGTCATATTAATAGCCTCTCTACAATTCTCATTGAGGAATAAATTAATATTGAATTTATTGTTGTTATTATTTCCCAATCGTGGTATCATATCCTGAATAATCTTATTCTGTTGTTTTAATTGGTCAAATAGCTCATCTTTCATTTTAGCATCCTTATCAAAATCCATTAACATCTTTTGCATAAATGATGTTAACGAGTTCTCATCCTTTTCAAAACCTTGAAATTGTGGCATACTGTGTGTATCTGAATCGTTTGGAAAACATTTTTTTCTGTGCCTCCACAATCCAGACCGCTGCTTATAGGTCTTAAAACAAACGTCGCAAACGAAATTTTCGGTTATTTCTGGAGGCGTTGCCTGGCGTTGCCGATTATGCTTTTGGGTTGCGCAGTGTTGGTCCCATAGATATTTTTTAGAGCATTTATAGTCGCATTTTTTACAGTGAAATTCAGGAGCATATTTTTTCATATTTTTGGTTGCTAAATATGCCATATATAGGCAACAGAAAATATGCTTAAGTTTTTTCAATTATTTTATTGTAAAAAAAGTATGGTAAGCGACCATAAATTAAATATTAGGTGGATACATCATTATGCTCTGGTTGTGTTTTTGAAAAAAATAAATTTTTTTTTTTTCAATTCTCATTTGTTAAAATGGAAATTGGACATTTATAAATGTCCATTTTCGGAAAATCCATTTGAGAATTGAAAAAAAAAAAAATTAATTTTTTTCAAAAAAGAATCATATATTTTAAACATATTATTCAATATATTATTAATATCACACATATAATCGTATAAGATAGAATATAAATAATATAAAATTTTATTTATAGTCTTATAGTAATGGCCGAAGGATTTGACGTGGAACTATTGATGAAATCTCTAGAACGCGAGGAAAATGATTGTCTAATGAATTTAGATACGGCAAAAATACAGCAAATAAACAATGACATGCTACAGAAGTTGAGATTACCAAGAGAGAAATTGAAGAAAATGAACAAAACACTAAAACAATACAGATTTATAGACGAGATACCAGATATTAAATACGGGGCATATGTCAGATGGATAAACCTCAACACGTCAGACTTCAAATTAACAAACGGAGGAATTATTTGTGATATTAAAATAGTAAAGGACGATGTTATGATTGTTTGTAGAAATACTATGGGTCGTTTTTTTCAGTTCAAATTAAACGAATGTTTAGCTTTTCAAAAAATCACAGACCAAGAGAAGGTGCTTCTCTCCGCATTAGACTATTTAAAAACATAAACTAGCGCTTTTTCGCAATCCGTTTCTTACGAGTCGCTCGTTTTTTATACCTTGCTAAATTTTTATTAGTCCCTTTCTTAGGTATAAATCGGGGGCGTTTTTTACAACGAAATCCAAAACTTTTAACATTCTTATTATGTAATACGCTCTTTTTACAAACAGCAATTGCATTCTGTTCCTTTTTTAAAAGAGGTGTTATTTTTTTGATACATTTACAGAGTTTGTTTGACAATATGTCTTCTGCTAATAATTTTATCTCGGTTTTCCCCATTGCTGCAACATTTATTTTATAAAATTTCATAATATTTAAATAATCTTTTTGTGATAAAGACATCACTACTATATATATAATTTTATATAAATTATTGTATTCATATATTATATATTCTACCCATATGTCAACGAATAACATTGTCGTATTTGACCTCGATGAAACATTGGGTAATTTTACACAATTAAGTATATTCTGGGAAGCATTAAATAAATTTCATAAATCCACTCTATCAGAAGACTATTTTTTTAAATTATTAGATACGTTTCCTGAATATTTGCGCCCTAATATTTATAACATATTGAAATATCTACTCAAACAAAAACGCAATAACAAATGCGATAACATAATGATATATACTAATAATCAAGGAAACAAAAAGTGGGTAACAATGATTACTAGGTATTTTGATACTAGATTAAATCAACAAACATTCGACAAAATAATATCAGCGTTTAAGGTAAGAGGCAAACAAGTGGAGCTATGTAGAACAACACACGATAAGAGCGTTAGCGACTTATTTCGTTGTACAAAAATACCCGAAAATACACAGATATGCTTTATAGACGATCAACTACACCCATTAATGAAACACGATAATGTATACTATATTAACGTGAAACCATATAACTATTCAATAGACTTTAAAACAATGGCAGAAACCTATTTTACGCACAATATTAAAACTGGCGACAAAAGAGAGTTCGTCCATTTTATGACTACGCACATGAATAAGAGCGGCTATGTATCAGAGTCAATAAACACAGACGAACATAATGTAGATAAAGTAATAAGCAAACAATTATTAATTCATCTCAAAGATTTTTTCGGTTCAAAGAATAAAACAAAGCGTAAAAAGCGTGCCAGAAAAAACAGAACGGCAAAACTATAATAATTATATGTTCGACGGTAGAGGAATCCTGGTATATCTCGAGACAATATCGATTAATGAGGTTGTTAACAACAAAAATACCCCCGCAGTGAACGCAATGTTTCTATCAAATATTATATCCTTCTTAGATATCTTCTGGTTATTTGTAAACGGGTTAAATCTAATAATTAGAAATATACCTACATAATATCTCAAAAATGAACGTAAATAGATAATATAAGCAGGCGTTATGGTATAAATACCACTAATAGATAGAGCAAATAAAAAATATGAAAGGTATAGACTTACAACGAAAACATTTTGATACAATTTATTCCCCATATGATATTAATAATATTTTTTTTAAATAATATTAATCACGTGTAAATTCAACATGTTTATAACAACAACGCATACAGCCCATACAAATCCCTCCAGGGATAAATATAAATAACACTTCGGCTACATTCATATTATCAAGATAATTCGAATGTAGCATATTCATAATGAACGCACCCAATTGCCAAGTAATACCCAATAATATGAATAGTTTAATAATTACTTTGACTCGTTCACATAATTTGTTAGGACATGACATTATCATATCATCAGTAGATTCATCATTTGATTCATCATTTGATTCATCAACAGCATCAACCAATAAAGGTGTTTTATACCATTTTTCTTGACGACACAATGGACAATTCGCTAATAATCCATTCTCTAACATTGAAATATAGCAGTTTGAACATACATTACCGTCTTTACATACATAACAAGAAATATACGTATGCTCAGTGTTTATATTTTCCATACACACACAACATATTATAGCTTCTTTCTCTGTTTCACTAGATATAACTGGAGTATTTGCCATTGTTGTTATTATATTTAACCGCAGCTTATCAAAATCAATTTTAGACATTGTTATATATATCCAATGTTCTAGCGCTACAATCGTCGGTATCAACATATTTTGGCATCCAAAAGTAAGGAATACAATTTTCGGTATTCGGATACAAATCCTCATATATCTTACGATAATACATTTGTTCCTTAGTTTTTGGTGGATTGTGAACCCATTTTTTATCCGCGGTAATATCCATCATCGCCAGCTTAGCCTTAATAATCTCAAACCAAGAACCGTCCTTTCCCGAGACTCCGTCGCTAAACGCTTCTTTGGTTCTCCATACGATATTGTGCGGTAATAACTCGGGGTATACATGCGTGACCGCCTCTCGCAACAACTGTTTTTCGCATACATTATTAGATATCTTAGACGTCATTGGATTTCGTAGGTTAATCGGCAGACTGAGGTAATAATTAACGAACGTTCTGTCTAAAAATGGGGTTCTCGGTTCTAATCCATGCCGTGATATGCACCTATCCGAGCGAAGAACATCAAACATGTGTATGTTCTCTAGGAGATTGCGACATTCGCTATCAAATTCAATAGACGACGGAGTTTTCAAAAAATACAAATATCCCCCAGTCAGCTCATCGCTACCATCACCATTAAAGACAACCTTGGCGTCGGTCTCATTGGATATATATTTTCCAATAAGATAATTTCCAACACTGGCTCTTACCGTGGTAGTATCGTAACTTTCAATGTTTTCAATTACCTCGGGTATAGCATCGAACATTTCGGCACTAGTCACTTCGATTTCGGTATGAGTCGTATCTAAATATTCAGCAACCTGTTTCGCCTTATTCAAGTCCTCCGAACCCTTCATACCAATACTGAACGTTCGCAACTCGCCGTTATAATGTTTTTTAACCAGCGCAGTTATTAGGCTGCTGTCCAATCCACCCGACAATAAACAAACAATCGGTCTCTCGCACGTTCCAACAATTCGCTTTATGACGGCCTGCTCTAAGTGTAAAATAATGGTGTGAAATATACTGGTCAAGTCATTATGATAATTGAAATTAATCATTGTCGCCGGAAAATTGGTGGATATATAACGTTTATTTTGTAAAACTGGTTTCCATTCAGCATTGACCTTAAATTCTATAGTATATTCTGAAAATGTTCCTGGTGAGAATGGTTTTATAGAATATGGTCTCACGATAGAGTAATTACATTTAGATATATTATTCAACTCTGTATATGAGTTATTCCATACTAGTGGGTTTTTACCCGTTAAAAATGGATACAGAGCCTTCATTTCCGAAGCAAACCCTACTATATTCTCACGTGTTATATTCGTATCATTGATATGATTTACCAGGGTATCGTTAACATTATCCCTCTCGAAAACAAATAGAGGCCTAACTCCAAATGGATCTCTGGCTACGAATACTTTAGGGTCGTGAACGACACTCCTGTTATCGAATAATATAAATGAGAATACCCCGTCTAACATGCGAAGCGTTTGGCGAATACCAAAACGAATGTAAAGGTGGATAATAATTTCGCAGTCGGAATCGGTCTCGGAGACAATGTCATAGCTGGAATATAATTCACTGTATAACGACTTGTAGTTGTATATCTCTCCGTTACATATTAACGTAACACCATTAATGGTCATTGGCTGACTCGAATCATCGTTTAGACCGTTGATGGCGAGCCGTTTAAAACCAAGGTATAATTTGTCACTGTAATAAATCTCTTTCGAATCTTCGGGTCCCCTAGCAGTTAATTTATCAAAGGCCTCTGTTATATAATCCTTTTTAAAAGTCGTCTTATTGTTTAAGAGGGCCAATATTCCACACATTTATTTAGTATGGTGGTTTCTTTTTATATATATAAATAAATCTCTAATGATATTATATTATGCAAAAACACCCAGTATATATCAAACATATAGAGCGTGTTGAAGATTTAAACAATCGTATATTCAGTCGTAATATTCCGTCTAGAGAGATTCAATCATGTATTAATACTCGGCCGGTTTCCACAAAATATTCGGTTATGCCAATTATGGATATTAGACAAGAGACGACAGTCGAATTAAAACAATCCAACCCACACAATGTGAGCGAAACATTCAATCCGGGTTCGGCAAAGGGTCCGTGGAGCGGATTTTCGTCTAACATTAACAACGAATCTGTTTTGCGGAATCAGTTTTTCGCTCTACAAAATTGTGAAAAGTCCGTCTACGTTCCATCATCTACGAGCGACCTTTATGAAGTAAATGTTGGGGGTAGAAACGAGGTTCAACCATTTACAGACTTATTTAGAAAGCCTGATTTAGGGTCATTTAATCCGAACATATACAACGTTGGTAATAATTTTTTCGCAAATAACACTAGACAGCAAATGAAAGATGTTTAAATAATTATATTTTTTTAAATGTAACTATTTAATGGAGACGGTTAACAAGGATATTCTTAAATATTTTTCTAATCCATCATATCAGACAAATAAGGATTCTGACATCGCGGAAATAAATCCAGATGACAAAAAGTTTTATAGAAAACGTGTATTGGCAATGGGTAAGGAGATTTACGCAGACAAACATTATAACGATATTCTTAACAAGGCGTTTGACAATTTTATTTCTTTAGCAATTAACCATTGTCAAATGATTGATAAGCGGGATTTGTTACAAGAAGACTACCCAGATGTGATAGTCAAAGCGACAAACCACTCAGACGTTAATAATTTTGACATGGATGCTATGAACAACAATGTGATGCGACATAATAAACCAAAGGATAAGACTTTAGACGGCTTCGTAACGGTAACTAACACAACAACCGATAATAAATTCATACCAACACAGCGTAAAGTTAATTTAAAGCAGGATAAGTTTAAAACCAAAGGTATTAAACCAAAGGCGGTTAAACCAAAGACGATTGAGTCAAAGACGATTGAGCCAAAGACGATTGAGCCAAAGACGGTTAAGCCAAATGCGGTTAAGTCAAATGCGGTTAAGCCAAATGCGGTTAAGCCAAATGAAATTTAAAAAGAATAAAAATGTATGATTAATTTATTATGGGCACACAAAGACGGAATCATAGAAGGTATAAACACGAATTAAAGAAACTTGCCCAGCACAAGGATAAAGCTCGCCATATTAAAAAGACTAAGAAACTCAAAAAAGTAACGTGTGGTCCGTCAAGTAAAAATAATTACACATGCTACAACGACGAATCGCTACATAAATTAAAAGGTCTTTGGAACCAGAGACACCCAGACGATAAAATTGTAACCGATAATGAACGCGATATATGGGGCGATTTAAAAGACAAAATGAGCGACGTATGTAACAATGAACAATGTTGGTTAAAACAAAAATTTGCAGAGCACAAGTTAACCCCCGATTTGACTACATACACATTTGCCCCAAAAGCTCCGAAAAAATGGATTAAAAACCCTCGCGAATGGCTCAACAGCACCGATATTAATAATGTAATGAAACAATACGAAAACGAATACGATGATTTTGAGTTTATTGGACCATCCCCGATTGATTTCGATAGTAAAGATGATGACTCTTGTGTATGGCCCGATATTTGTAGTTTCAAATTAAGCGACAAGGTTCGCGCCAATAAGAAAAAAATAGGGTTTATATTTAATCTTGACCCGCATTATAAGGGTGGTTCGCATTGGTTTACCATTTTTTTGGACATTAAAAATAAATTTTTATTATTTTTCAATAGCACCGGCGACGGTCCAGGTAAGGAAACGTCAATTTTAATGGACCGAATTATTGAACAGGCCAAAAATATGGGAATTAAATTAAAGAAAATAATTAATAAAAAAGAGCACCAGCGCGAGAATACCGAATGCGGTATATATTGTCTGTACTGTATTAGCGAGTTGGTCAGTGAGAATAAATCGCCAGACCATTTTATAACCAACCGAATAAGCGATAAGCAAATGGAGAATTTAAGATATAAATTCTTTAACAATCCAAATCTCGATACACACAAAGAGGACGAACACAAAGAGGACGAACACAAAGAGGACGAACACAAAGAGGACGAACACAAAGAGGATGAACACAAAGAGGACGAACACAAAGAGGATGAACACAAAGAGGATGACGACGACGATTATGAAAAAAATTAAGTTTAAAAGAATAATACATATTATATTATGGCATTGTTTAACGAGAATTCAAACAAACACCTCATATGGAATATGCTATTACAAAACGGCACATTTAATAAACTGACGAACGAACAAAAACCGCATATTACTAAAAAATTTGATGAAATAGTAGAGGAAATTAGTATATCCGAACCTCACGAGACTTTAGTAAATAAGAATAAGCAGCTCATATTAAAGGTGACAGAGGAAACAAACACATTATATAACTCAACCCCGAGAGATAAAACCCCACCCATTACGGCCGCCGAAATAATAAACAAGAGACGGGAGGAATTTACGGAGACTCTTAAAAGCAAACAGAGCGAGTTTGATATGTTTATGACCCACCCGACACCAAACGACATTGATTTCTCGGATAAGGTGGATCAACCAATCGGGAATAGTCTAGATACAATGATGTCGCAGGCAATGGCCAATAGAGAGATTGACCTAAACACTAATTTTCCAGCACCCAAGCCGCCTAAGACAACACAACCATCAACTAATAACTTTGTAACAAACCTCGTTATTGGGGACTCAATTGATATTTCGTCCGCCCCGATAAAGGTAGAACCCCGTGAAAATGTTTTAATCGCGTCTCTGGTTGAACGATTGACCACATTGGAAGAAACACAAAAAAATATGATTGAACAATTAAACACAATATATACTCATATTATGGATAGTAGGGGCGCTGAATAAAAACACCACAATATACCAGTATTAAACATTGACATTAAATATCTCCCTGGCCTTACAAAAGACGTAGGTTTGGATGAGCTCGTGTGGACTGAGAAGGGTGTCAACAAATTCCTCATCAAATTCCGCAACCCAATGCCGTTTTACAAATGCGAGAATATCCGGCATTATCACACAGAAACCGAGACACCCCTTAGTATTAAACCATTTATTTGCCAACATATTACCAATACTATTGGACCTATAAAAGTGTTCAAATAGCAGTTCATCAATTTCGTCTGGTGTATTCTTACTATTTGGTGCTTTTAAATCAGCGATTATTTTTTTGATTTCGTTCTCAATAAAATAATCATTCACTTTTTCAGAATCGAACGCCATATATTTTACCTCACATAAATTTATCGTCTAGTTTAAAATGCTTAATGAGATAATAAAATACGATGCTAGCTATGAGCCATATGAGCATCGACTTAAGTATTGGCATAACGATACCATCTGAGTGTTTAAGGTAATAGCCCATACCACCACAGCTTATAAATAAAAGAATAAGCGAATATGTGGTGCTGATTGTAAATTGTGATATGAACTTATTTGTCTTTCCACTTTCTTTCATAAAATAAATGGTCGGTATTAACGATATAGGAAATGACCACCATATTGCGCCCAATAACGGGTCCATATAGGTGCCTATGTAACTTATGCTCGCGGTTATCAATCCGCCGAGTACAAAATTTTGAAAAAGATCATATAGTAACGATGACATATATATATATATATGTGGTTATAATTATACCAGCTTTTCAAAAATGAAGGAGGTTTTATTTCCATCGTTGGTAACCACAATGTCGCCTACGTGGATGGGAACACCATCATTATAACTGTCCAAATCATACACCATGTTGTTCTCGGGATTAATGGCATACGTAATACCATCGCCCGGATTTTTCCACGTCTTTGCCCTCCATTTTTTAGTAGTTTTATTTTGTTCGGCGAGCGTGTCGTTCTCTTCTTCGCCAATTCCAGGAACATAGGCAAATTTATTAGACTCAACCTGTCCAAATGTGAAACACTGTAATTGTTCGGCATCATCCTTACTGGAATGGATGATACAATCGATTGACGCCTCCTTCACCGCCTTTAATAACTTATTTGTAAGTTCCTTTTTCATATTGGATATTTCATATAACGCCTCGTCGCTGGTCAATATATTACTGGGATTAATTCTGCTCTTATCCTTCAATCTTAATTCAACTGCGTCGTCGTTTTCAATCTGTTCTTTGGTGAATTCCATCAGGTATACGAACACTTTCACCGTCTGTAACTCTTTGGGTAAATTCTGGTGGCTACAAATACGCCTGGCTCTGCCAATAACCTGTTGTATACGAACGGGGTGCCAATATGGTTCGGTTACATGGACAAATCTGACATTTTTAAGAGAAATTCCTTCGGCACCCGACGCAGTAATCATAAGCGTCTTAATTATTTCACCCAACATATTATTTTCAGACATATTTCTGAGCTCCTTAGAGAGTTCCGGGCTTAAGAGTTCCCAGTCCCCATTGAAGACATTGCGGATTATCTCTTTCTCTTCCGAGGTTTCTGTACCAGTATACAGAGCAAATTTAGGCTTGTCCATATCCTCAGGCATTATGTCAATCTTCCACGAACCCGATACGTTTTTAAGTTTAAATTGAGCAAAGCCATTTGCCTCTAATACGAGCTTGAATATACCAATACCTTCAAGTGTTCTGAACTGCGTATATAGTAAATGTAGACCTTGGAACTTCTCATCCTGTATATTTTCAAGAATATTGAGAAATTTTGGACTATACACTTCTAGGGCCTCAGGTGTGAGATATTTTTCCTTCTCCTCCTTTAATTTGGCGAGCGCCTGGTCTATTCTCTCCTGATACGATGTATTGTCGGTAACGACTCCGTTCAAGTCGTCGTATTCATAGGTTCCCTCTACGTTATTTAGCATCTCTTCTTTTGATACCGCGTCCATTACGTCCTCACTATTATCCTCTTTCAATATCGCCGCTTCCAAATCATTGACATTATCTGGAAGTGGTCTTATTATGTTTGGTCGCGGGAAGACAAAATTACAGAACGCTCGCGAAAATATGCGATATGTGGACGATGAATCTTCGAATAGCCCCGACGACATTTGTTTTTTCTGTTTTTTTGCGTTTTGCGATTCTGTTTTTCTCTCGCTGGCACGCGACTCCTCGTAAATAGTAAATTGGAAGCTGCTCATTGGAATTTTAATGACTTCCAAGTCAACAGTTTCATTGTATCTGGGCATCAGACTCTCCATATCCCTAAAATATGACGTTAGTCCCAAGACACGCCTCTTAAAAAGGTTCATATTCTTAACATCATTCGTGGTTTCGTCAACAAACGCCTTCTTAAATTCTACTAGAGTATCTGGCAACGCCTTGTATGATTCTGATTTTATATCGGTCGGTTTGAGTTTAAAGCCGTTTTTAGCCAATAATCCGGTAATTTTAGCTACGAACTCCTCGTCGGTCAATTCGCCACGCTCTCCAAGATGAACACCCTTATAATCATCCTTTTGGACTTTGTTTACAAAACCAAATGGATTTCTGGTTATAATTAGCGTTGTAGAAGTCGGTTTATAATCGATATAATCCAACATATTACCACCGTATGTCTTGCTGGTGAATATTTTCTCAAAGAACTTCTTGTCTACGCGTTTGTCGTTTTTAATCGTCAATTTGAACGACCACGACTTAATCTTACCTCGCAGAATATTGAATAAAATCGCAATCTCATTTGGCTTGTTGATAATCGGTGTTCCCGACAGAAGAACCATTTTGGCGTTATGCGCATTCATCAAATACTCATACATTTTGCCCGAGAGCGTGTCTTCCCTCCCCATTTTATTCACGATTCTACCTATAAAATTATGCGCCTCATCAATGACTACTACGGCATTATCAAATGGGTTAATAGTATAATTATTTGTCATTTTTCGCAAGGATTCGTTGCGCAATCCGTTATAGTTTATGAACTTATACTTATTGTCAATCATTTTATTCAGCTGTTTATCGAGGCTCGTTTTTTGAACAGCGCTAAGCGTGTCAAAGTTTGATGGTTTAGTAACGTTCATTAACCAAGCCCCTTTCTCTTTATTAATAAAGTCTACGGATATTGATAGGGCTTGAGACAAAGCATTGATGGTGTCCTTCTTAGCTTCACCCATCTCACCAATTGATATAAATTCCCACCATTGATTCTTTTTATACATATCGTCGCCACATTTTTTTAGCTCCTCTTTGTAATTCATACTTAACGATGCGGGAGTCATTATAATCACCTGACGACTACTTTTAAGACCTTCGGCGACCGCAATCGACGAACACGTTTTACCTGACCCGAGACCGTGATACAACAACACCCCGCGGTATGGTGTGTATTGGGAGATATAATCTCTGACTAGTTGCTGGTGAGACATGAGCTTGAATCCATCGCCGTCAGTTTTATCGCATGATGCGTTCTTCTTGTCGCGCGCAATATCTAATTTATATTTGTTGAAAATGCCTGTTACAAAATTTACAAATATTTGTCTATTATTAAGGTAGTAAGAAGACGCCTTTATTTTGTTAACCTGTGGTTTAGGACCAATGCGGTTTCCAATAGTCTCGTTTTCAATTTCCACCGAGGCAAAAGGTCCTGCGTTAGCTATACCCTGAGGTGGCTTTGTTTTTCTCTGGACAATTTTCGGAGCAACTGTCGGATCATCGGATTTTAATTTGAGTTTAACGTTGATTTTTTTCGGTTTTTTTGTAACACTAATTGGTGGGGCATCCGGCCCAGCATCCGCCTCAGCATCCGCCTCAGCATCCGGCCCAGCATCCGCCTCAGCATCCGCCTCAGCATCCGGCTCAGCATCCGCCTCAGCATCCGCCTCAGCATCCGCCTCAGCATCCGCCTCAGCATCCGCCTCAGCATCCGGTTTCACTTCAGGCGTTACTCTATTTCGTTTATCAATGTTTCGCCGCTGAGCTTTAATCTTTTT
>Ga0209630_10001615_pt1 | contig 23779 bp, 36 predicted proteins | sample COG_01_FD_184745 | JGI IMG/M metagenome (GOLD analysis project Ga0209630, IMG submission 184745) | Pelagic Microbial community sample from North Sea - COGITO 998_met_01 (SPAdes) (version 2) | ecosystem: Environmental > Aquatic > Marine > Neritic zone/Coastal water | place: Helgoland, sampling... | reverse complement strand
CTTTCGCGTTTAATTTCACGCTCCATTATTTCTCTTTTAGTAAATTTCATATCGTTCTCCTCAGTTTTAAAGTAGCCCCCGTTAGGGGGCGGTTAGTGGTGGTTGTTATGCTACTAGTTTCTCTTCCTGTTTCTTCTCAGGTTTCTCATAAGTTCTTTCAATCCCTAGCACAAAGTCGCTTGCTTTCTGTGCTAACCCGAAGGCTTTCACTATCGCCTTCTTATCTTTCTTGATTACTTCCATCCAGTGATTCAGGTATTGGGCATTGGCAGGGCTTGGCTCTGATTTAACACCAAGCATACTACATAAGAATACAGATCCTATCTCTGCTACCAGTTCCTCACAAGCATATGCACTGTTCCCAAATCTTCCTGATAAGTCCCGTGCTAGTCTCTTCTCGTGTGCCGTCCAGTGAGTTAACTCATGGAGTAGAGTGCCGTAGTATGCTTCCTCGGCAGTATCATAGTTGGTATTTATGAAGGACTCTTTCTTTGGCATCTTGATCCTATCAAGGGACGGTATGTAGCAAGCTGTATTTCCTCCATGTACTATCGAGGCTCCCGTTGCTTTTACCGCTTGCTCTACAAGAGTATTGTTGAATGTCTCTGGCTTGGTGTTGGTCTCTTCCAGAGTCTTACCTTCATACCCTTCTACTTGGTCAGCGTTAAAGACGTGGTGATGCCTAAGATATCGCTCGAATTTTTCTACCTCTTCGCCCTTAGTTTCATCCCATTCAGTCTTTATGATCTGTTTGTAATAGGTTATCAGCGTTCCTTTCTCTCCTTTTACAGAGTAGCCTCTGGCTTTCGCTTGGTTGTAGCTCATAAATTCCCCTGAAGTCCACCCATTTACTTGGATCGCATGACTCAGCAAGAATATATTAAGACCACTATAACAGTGTCCTGTTATAGCATTGCGAAGTGTCCCTCCCATCGCTGTATTTTCCCATGATTGGCACCAGTTGCTGTCATGTTGTTCCATTAGTGCTAGCGTTACATCACTAATATGTTTATACATATCAACCTGTGCTTTCTTCTTAAATTTTCTCATAGTCTTATTACCTGTAGTTTTAGTTGTGTTTTTCATGTTACTTCTCCTTAGTTTAATGTTGCCCCCTAAAGGGGGCGTTGGTTTATACAAATTCTCTTCCAGATTTAACGTAGCTATCAAAGCAGGGCTTAACAATAGCCCTGACTCTCTTAGTAAAATCTTCCTCGGCTTCACGCAATCTTTTCTTATACTCTTCAACGGTTGGTTTAAAACTGCCAGAGTAGTTTCCATATTCAGCAAAGAAGTCTCTTTTCTTTTTCTGTTCTTCGGTGTTGCAATGCTTGATAATCATCCATGTTACCAATTCAACTTCACCATTCCCTAGATGTAATCTGACAATGGCGTAGCCAACTTTCATTCCAAAACCCTCGTTCGCCAAAGAGGTTTCATCTTGAACGAATACCTTAAGTATTACTGGACTTGCATGTGGGCAAGCATCAAGACTGAACCCAAAGTTCTGGATATTTTTAGTTTCATAATTTACTGCTTCTACTGCGGGTAACTCTCTCTTCACTTCGTTCACCATTTGGTTATTATTGTTTAAGTTATTCATGTTACTTCTCCTTGTTATTAAAAATTAAACCTTCTACCCATAAAAACCCAACGACCCAAAAAACGGTACTCGTTAAGAAAATTCCTATAAAAATATTAGTTAATGTATCCATAATTATTCTCCATTATTGTCGGTTCGGGTTCTTATTGTCAACTTAAAAACATGAACCGAACCGTTAGTCCTAAGTTATTGTTTTATATAAGTTATATATATATATATTAGTAGTAGTTCATAAGTTCATAGTTTTTTTATAGGACAATACCTTTTGCCTCATCGCGTTAAGGGGACTTAAGATCTCATAAAATCTTAAAACTTTATGTTCTATTAAAAAAAACCATGAACCATGAACTATTCAGTGGTGGCGTGGGTTTCAGCATGAACCGAAACATGAACCGAAGAGAACCTTCGGTTGAACTGTGGATTAATTAAGCTAATTTAGCATATGCTCGTCTACAATTCTGTTTGTAGTTAGTAATTGCCTTGTCTGTTATCTCTTTGATCTTTGCTTTCCCTGCCGTTTTAGCTAATTTCTTTATCTTTTCAAACTCCAGATCAAGCTTAAGATCAAGAAACTCAAGGTGTTTAGTGATTTCAGCTTCAGTCTCAAGCCCTTCACAGAAAGCTTTAATATCTCTTAGGTCATTATCCCCTGTTCTTTCTTGGTAATCATTTGCTGTACGAACTATGTTAGTCATGTTGTAACTCCTAGTAGATTAAAAATAATTTAAATTTATTCGACATTGGACACTTGCCCTGTCGACGTTTTAAATATTCTCACAACAAAATCTACTTGTCAAGGAGTCAGGAAACACGCGGGTTTCAGAGCGATTTTTTGGGGTCATATAGCTAGCAAACGGTCATTTAGAGAGCCCTACCGCCCCCCTATGCACCCAAATTTTCTGTACGCGCCCATACGCCCTATACATTGTAATATACACAAATGATCCCACGTATTTCTCAGATCCACAAAAGGTTGACAAGCCCAAAAATATACTTTAGAATCTAGGATACTAGATTCCGCTAAACAACCCCCACCCCCCTAAATACCAAAACCCACCCCCTAAGTTTACAAAAGGCAATCCAAAAAAATATTTCGCAAAAATTTGCCAAAACCAAGGGAACACTTGCAACACCTATAAAAGAATCCTATACTCCAAGCATAAGCTGCAAATAACCCCAGGTGTAACAGCGACACATGTCAAAACAAGAACACAAACTAGAAGAATCAGATTTCGAAGATGTTAACGAAAGCATCTGTGCGGCCATTGTTCCTCACGTAGAAAACGATATCCCTATTCCTAAAAATGCTAAAGAAGCGTTACCAGATATTCCTGTGCAAGAAGAACTCACAATGCGAGCGCAGACAATAAAACTAGTCAGTGATTTAGCAGACGAAAACATAGAACCCACTACAGAAAACATGGAGCACGCAGAAAGCTTGGCAAAAGAAATGATGATTAATCCGGAGTTAAAACCTGAGTTCGGTGAATACCCCAACGAAACAATTGCCTATTTATCGGGCCTAGTATCACAGACTAGTCACATGGTGGCTAAAGACCTAGCGGATATTAAACTTTCTGTTGTCAACGGACTCCTACAAGAAGCAGCGATGGCTAAGACATCACGAGAAAGAATATCTGCCTGGAGTAAGATAGGTGAAATTGATGGTGTTGATGCATTTAAAAAGAAAACAGAGATTACCCACATTACCAAGAGTGGTGAAGAGCTAGAGAAAGAACTAAAAGAAACGATAGAATCACTAAAGAGCAAAGTTATTAATGGGAAACACGAAGTAATAAACGATGATTAGTGTTGAGGATCTAGAACTACTACAAAATGCGCTACCAGATATGCCAGAGAAAGAACGGCAGAGAAGTCTGACTCTTTTGCAACAGTATCAGAAAGAGGTAACGCAAAAACAAGGCAAAGCAAACTTCCTAGATTTTATCCAACACGTTTATCCTGATTATAAAATAGGAGCACACCATGCGAGATTGGCTAAGTTGTTTGAAGAAATTGCAGATGGTAAAAGAAAAAGGGTTATTGTTAACATCGCACCTCGTCACGGGAAGTCAGAGCTTATATCATATTTGGCTCCCGCGTGGTTTTTGGGTAGACACCCTGCGAAAAAGATTATCATGGCTTCGCACACTGCGGATCTGGCTGTTAACTTCGGCCGTAGGGTTCGAAATTTGGTTGGTTCTGATCCGTACAAAGACGTATTCCCGGATGTATCACTTCAAGCAGACAGCAAATCCGCTTCTCGTTGGGGTACTAACTTTAATGGTGAGTATTTTGCAATTGGTGTTGGTGGCGCTTTGGCTGGTAGGGGTGCCGACCTATTCATTATTGACGACCCACACTCAGAGCAGGATGCAAAGCTTGGCAAGTCTGATGTTTTTCTCCCTGCATGGGAATGGTTTCAGTCTGGTCCGTTACAGCGCCTTATGCCTGGTGGTGCTATTATTGTTGTTATGACTCGATGGTCTAAATTAGACCTGACAGGACAGATAATAAACCAAATGGTTAAGAATGATGACGTAGATGACTGGGAAGTTGTAGAGTTTCCTGCGATTTTAGAAGATAAACAAGGAGAAGAGGTATCATTGTGGCCAGAGTTCTGGCCCATAAAGGAATTACAGTCTAGAAGAGCTTCGATTGACATAAGATATTGGAACGCGCAGTATATGCAGAACCCAGTATCGGAAGAAGGCGCACTAATTAAGCGTGAATGGTGGAATATATGGGAACAAGATGACCCACCGCCCTGTGAATTTATAATAATGACGTTAGATGCGGCGCAGGAAGCCAATAATAGAGCGGATTATAACGCATTAACCACTTGGGGTGTCTTTTATAACGAGGAAGTTAACAACCATAACATTATTTTGCTAAATTCAATCAAACAGCGACTAGAGTTCCCTGAATTAAAGCAAATGTGCCTAGAAGAGTACCGCGAATGGGAGCCTGATGCGTTTATTGTAGAGAAAAAGTCTAATGGCGCAGCTTTATACCAAGAATTTAGGCGAATGGGTATTCCCGTAGGTGAGTTTACACCAGGCAAAGGACAAGATAAAATAAGTAGGGTGAATGCTGTGTCTGATTTGTTTCATGGTGGAGTCGTTTGGGCTCCAGATAGACGCTGGGCACATGAAGTTATAGAGGAATGTAACGATTTTCCTAGTGGAGCTAACGATGACTTGGTAGACTCCACTACTTTAGCACTTGCTAGATTTAGGCAGGGCGGATTTATTAGATTACCGAACGATGAAGAAGAAGAAAGACAGGTCTTCAGAGGTCGAGCACACAAAAGATTATACGCATTATAACAAAGGAAAGACTAATGGCTGATATTGACAAAGGACTATACCAAGCACCCAAAGGGATGGAAGAACTCGGCGAAGAAGAAACCGCCATTGAAATAGAGATCGAAGATCCTGAAGAGGTCAATATTAAGATTGGTGATATGGAGATAAACATTGATCCTGATCGTATGCCTGAAGATGAGTTTTCAGCGAACCTTGCGGAAGAACTCCCAGAACAATACCTAGCAGAACTTTCTTCAAATCTACTTGGTGATTTCTCTAATGATATTAACTCAAGAAAAGATTGGCTAGAAACTTATGTTGATGGTCTTGAATTATTAGGACTTAAAATAGAACAAAGAAGTGAGCCTTGGGAAGGGGCTTGCGCTGTATATCACCCACTCTTATCTGAGGCACTCGTTAAGTTCCAAGCAGAAACTATGATGGAGACGTTTCCTGCAGCGGGACCTGTTAAGACTTCTATTATTGGTAAAGAAACACCAGAGTGTTTAGAAGCTGCAGCTCGTGTACAAGAGAATATGAACTATCAGCTCATGGACAAAATGCCTGAGTATCGCCCAGAGCATGAAAGAATGTTATGGGGACTTGGGCTTGCAGGAAATGCGTTTAAGAAAGTTTACTATGATCCAGCACTACAACGTCAAGTATCTGTATTTGTTACTGCTGAAGATATGGTCGTGCCTTATGGTGCGTCTAACTTAGAAACAGCAGAGCGTGTTACTCACGTAATGCGAAAAACTAAACAAGAACTACACAACTTACAACAGATGGGTTTTTATCGTGATATTGAGCTAGGTGATCCTGGCTACGATCTGGATGAAGTAGAGAAAAAGATTGCTGAACAAATGGGTTTCGATGCGACTAATGATGATCGCTATAAGATTCTAGAAATGAATGTTGATCTTGATCTGGAAGGATATGAAGATGAAGACGATGGTGAGAAGACAGGGATAGCTCTACCTTATGTTGTAACAATAGATAAAGGTACAACTGAGATCCTAGCGATTCGCCGTAACTGGAAACAAGAAGATAATCTAAAAACACGTAGACAACATTTTGTTCATTATGGGTACATACCCGGATTTGGTTTCTACTGTTTTGGTTTAATACATCTCGTTGGGGGGTTTGCGAAATCAGGGACTATGCTTCTTCGTCAACTTGTTGATGCTGGCACACTCTCTAACCTGCCCGGCGGATTTAAAGCTAGAGGACTTAGGATTAAAGGAGATGATACTCCTATAGGTCCAGCAGAATGGCGAGACGTTGATGTACCTTCAGGGAGTATTCGCGATAACTTAATGCCTCTTCCTTATAAAGAGCCAAGCCAAGTTCTTTCAGTATTAATGGATAAGATTGTTAGTGAAGGGCGAAGGTTCGCTAGTGCTTCTGATATGAAAGTATCTGATATGTCAGCTAACTCTCCTGTAGGTTCAACGCTTGCTATCTTAGAAAGAACACTCAAAGTAATGTCTGCGGTAAACGCACGTATTTATTACTCTATGAAAAAAGAGTTCTCATTACTTAAAGATATTATTCGTGACTACACAGATCCAGATTATCAGTATGATCCTTCGACAGGTACACCTGGTGCTAAACAAGAAGACTATAATAAAGTTAACTTAATACCCGTTGCTGATCCGAATGCTGCAACAATGGCGCAGAAAGTAGTACAGTACCAAGCGGTTATGCAACTTGCACAATCTAACCCTGACATCTACGACTTACCCGTACTAAACCGTCAGATGCTAGAAGTATTAGGCGTTAAAAATATAGACAAGCTAATACCTGATAAAGAAGACGTAAAAGAAGCAAACCCTGTTACAGAGAATATGAACCTTATTAATGGCAAACCCGTTAAAGCATTTATATACCAAGATCAGGAAGCGCATATTACTACACATATGGCCTTTATAAATGATCCTAAGATTCGTGAGATGATAGGACAGAGTACTAAAGCCAATGCAATTATTGCAGCGATGGAAGCACACGTAGCTGAACATATAGCATTTGAATATCGTAAACAAATAGAAGAACAACTCGGTGTTCCACTACCAGCTCCTGATGAAGTATTACCAGAAGATGTAGAAGTAGAACTATCTCGCCTTGTAGCGCGAGCTGGAGAGCAACTGCTTCAGAAAGACCAAGCAGAGTTCCAACAAGAACAAGCACAACAACAGCAACAAGATCCATTGGTGCAAATGCAACAAGCAGAGCTTCAGATCAAACAACAAGAAGCACAAGTTAAAGCTCAGAAAACTATGGCAGATATTGAACTTGATAAAGCTAAGTTAGAGTTTGACAAATACAAAATGGAATCTGGGTTTGAGCGAGATTTAATGTTAGAGAAAGCAAGAATAGATTCTCAACAAGCAATAGTAGGTGCTAAGATTGGTGCTGAAGCTCAAATGGAGCAAGCAAATAATCAAGTCAAGCAGGTAATTAAAGGTGCTGAGTTGGGCGCTAATGCTGTTAGTAAAAGTCTTGATATGCAACTACGTGCGGAAGAAGAAAAACTACGCAACGAAACTAAAGTAGAAGATACAGAAATTCAACAAGATGAATAATTAATTTAAAAACCAACTAGAGGAATGCAAAATGAAAGAAACGCTAATGTTACTATCAGCGCAAATTGAAGATCGGCGAAAGATAATTCAAGAGGATCTTAGTGCAGGAAAGGCTAAAGATTTCGGTGGCTATCAACACGCCTGCGGAGAAGTCCGTGGGTATCTCATGGTTCAAAGTTTTATATCTGAACTACTTAGAACTAACAAAGAACAGGATGAAGATTTCGAATCTAGTCCTACTGATTCAGTGGTGAGCAAATGAATAAAATAGCAACGAGCGAAAAAACTTTAGTGTCTCCTGGAGGCGCTCCAATTAAATCTAAAGCTAAAGCAAAAAAAGATGCTGCTGTTTCAAAAGAAGAAGCAATGGACAACTTAGCTAAACAACTACCTGAAGTTAAGGGCTACCGTATTTTATGCGCTGTGCCTGAAGTTGAGGACGCTTATGAAAGTGGAATACTAAAAGCTGATGGGGCTAAAAAAATTGAAGAACATTCTACTGTTGTTCTGTTTGTTATGTCCTTGGGTGATTTAGCTTACAAAGATAAAGATAGATTTCCTTCTGGCCCTTGGTGTAAAGAAGGTGACTTTGTAATTACCCGCGCTTATTCAGGAACACGCATAAAGATCCACGGTAAAGAGTTTCGTATTATTAATGACGATACTGTAGAAGCTGTGGTTAGTGACCCCCGTGGATATGCAAGAGCATAATTTTGTCTGGCTGGAAAAGCGCGGAACAACGAAAAGCTTATTATAAAGCTAATCGAGAAAAGGCATATAACTGGAGAAAGTCTTGGAAAGAGGCTAATCCAGAAAAGGTATTAGAGAGTCATAAAATCTACTACCAAAAACATGCCGAACAAGAACGAATACGTGTAAGTGCTTGGAAAAAAACAAATCCAGATAAAGTAAATGCTTATAAGGTAACAAGAAGGGCTACTAAAAATAAAGCAAACGACATTCATACGGCTGATGATAAATGGGTGTTAAAAGAAATGTACTCTTTAGCTAAATTACGCGAAGAGATGTTTGAGTTCAAGTGGCACGTAGATCATATCGTACCACTAAGCAAAGGAGGCAGACACTGTCTCACAAACCTTCAGGTAGTTCCTGAGTATTGGAATTTATCTAAAGGCAATCGAAACACTGATTTATTTATCAGTGCAATAAATGGAGAGCAAGATGACAAAGATAGTAAATGAAATACCGGAAGAATTAGAGATGGAGGGCGAAGAAGTAGAAGTTAGTACAGAAGAAAGCAAAGCTTCTAAACCCGAAAAATCTACCGCAGATGTCGAGCGAGTTGTACAAGAGAAACCACGTGCAGCTGAACCTGAAATTGAAATAGAGGAAGAAGACGATACACCTCTTGAAGATCAAGGGAAGGAACCTTTACCGCAAAAGATTGTTGACGAACTAGAGAATGATAATTTAGAAGATTATTCTGATCGCGTTAAACAACGTATGGCGCAGCTTAAAAAAGTTTATCACGATGAAAGACGTGCTAAAGAACAAGCTGATAGAGAAAGAGAAGAAGCTGTTCGGTATGCAAAACATATTGCTACTCAAAACGAGCAACTAAAATCTACTCTTAGTAGTGGTGAAGAAGACTATATAAAATCTATTACTACTTCCTATGAAAAAGAACTTGATCTGGCTAAACGAGATTATCGTGAAGCCTATGAAGCGGGAGATACAGATAAAATTGTTGAAGCTCAAACTAAAATGACTGAGGCTCAATATAAATTATCTGCTAGTAAAGAAAGAAAACCACAATTTAAAGCTGTACAACAGCCTGAGAATAGTGTAGATTTTCAACAAAATGCTCCTCAAGCTCAAACCGCTGCTCAAGCCCCAAAACTAGACGATAGACAAAGGGCTTGGCAAGATGCAAATCCTTGGTTTGGTAAAGACACAGAAATGACTAGTCTTGCTTTAGGAATACATGAAAAACTCGTCAAAAATGGGGTTGACCCTGTTCGAGACGCCGATAGATATTACCGTAGTATCGATGATACTATGCAAAAGCGATTCCCTGAGAACTTTGGGGATAATTCGTTGGAAGAGGTTAAACCTGCCCAACGCAAACCTTCGAATGTTGTTGCACCGGCTACGCGCAGTACCGCGCCTAAAAAAGTACGACTAACCAAGACTCAATTAGCTTTGGCTAAAAAGTTTAGGTTGACACCGGAACAATATGCACGAGAAATGATAAAAACGGAGAACGCAAATGGATAAAGTTAAAAGAACTGATCGGGAAGTTGAAGTAAGAGAAGACCCTAAAAAAGAACGCGTATGGAAACCTGCGGCATTATTACCTGAGTTTACTCAGAAGCCAGGGTGGGTATATCGTTGGGTTAGAGTCTCTCTATTAAATGAACCGGATAACATGAACGTATCTTCGAAAATGCGTGAGGGCTGGGAACCTGTACTACATTCAGAGCACCCAGAACTTATAACCGGTACTCAACCCCAAGGACAATACAAAAACAATATTGAAATTGGTGGTTTATTACTATGTAAAGCTCCTAAAGAGCTAATGGAACAACGTCAGGCTTATATTGATAATAAAACTAAAAGTCAGACGGAAGCAGTCGATGCAGCATACCTGAATCAAAACGATCCAAGAATGCCTAAGTTTGCTGAAGGTTCTGAAAAGTTTGGAAGGGGTTAAAACTAAACCTTTTAATGGAGAAAGAAAATGGCATCTACAGCTAGTCCTTATGGACTTAAAGCCGTAAACCACATTGGTGGTACGCCTTATGCGGGTTCTACTCGCTTACTACCCATTGCTAGTGGATATGCAACCAACATTTTCAACGGTTCAATAGTTTCTATTGTAGCCGCTGGTACAGTTGAGATTGTCGTAACTACAGGTAATGGCGGTGCTGGAGCAGCAGGAGCGTTCCCCGCTGGTACAATTGGTGTATTTGTAGGTTGTACCTACTCAGACCCAGTTACAGGCAACTTAACCTTTAGTCAATATTGGCCATCAGGCACTGTTGCATCAGACGCTCAAGCATACATTGTTGACGATCCTGATGTAGTCTTTATGGCACAAGCAGACGCAGCAGTAACAACAGTTGACTTAGGTCAGAATACTCATCTAGCAGCGGTACAAGCTACTGACACAGGAAGTACCACTACAGGTAATTCTACTAGTGCAGTAACAGCTACAACAAACACCACGGCAGCTTTTGCTTTCCGTATTGTTGATTTTGTAGACAGCCCAACATCGGCTGTAGGTGACGACTTCACAGACTTACTTGTTAAGTTTAATGCTGGTGTTCACTCTTACAATAACTCAACAGGTATCTAAGGAGAATAAATCATGGCAATTTCAAGAGCTCAACTCTTAAAAGAGTTACTCCCAGGCCTTAATGCTTTATTCGGTTTAGAATATGCGCGTTATGGTGAAGAACACAAAGAAATCTACGAAGCAGAATCTTCGGATAGAAGCTTTGAAGAAGAAACTAAACTAGCTGGCTTCGCGGCAGCACCTGTTAAAGGTGAAGGCGCAGCAATTGCATACGATAATGCACAAGAAGCATTCACAGCTCGTTATAACCACGTGACAATTGCTCTAGGCTTCAGTCTTACTGAAGAAGCGGTTGAAGACAATCTATATGATTCTCTTTCAGCTCGTTATACTAAAGCTCTTGCTCGCTCAATGGCAAACACTAAACAAGTTCGTGCGGCTAATGTACTAAACAACGGCTTCAACGCAGCTTTCCCTGGTGGAGATAATGTGTCATTGTTCAATGCTAACCACCCATTAGTTTCTGGTGGCGTAAACAGCAACACTCAAGCAGTCGCTACAGACTTGAATGAAACAGCGTTGGAAAATGCTGTAATTCAGATTGCAGCTTGGACTGATGAGCGTGGACTGTTAATAGCAGCGAAACCTCGTAAACTAGTAATTCCACCTTCGTTGCAGTTCGTTGCGACTCGTCTATTAGATACAGAGCTACGTGTAGCTACTGCTGATAACGATATCAACGCACTACGTACTAACGGTGCAATTCCAGAAGGATATACAGTAAATCATTACTTAACTGATGGTGATGCGTACTTCCTTACAACTGATGTTCCTAACGGTATGAAGCACTTCGAAAGAACTCCGCTTACTACTTCTATGGACGGCGACTTCGACACAGGCAATGTACGTTACAAAGCCCGTGAGCGTTACTCGTTTGGTTGGTCTGACCCACTAGGTATGTGGGGTTCTCAAGGTGCTGCATAAGTAGCACTGGCTCGGCGGAAAACCCTGGTGCCATCCTCCACCAGGGTTTTTCTTTTTCTATTGTATAATCATTTTAATAAGTGTAGTATCCTAGTATTCCGGGAAAAATCCGGCTTATTAGACTGTCCCGGCAGACGCATACACGACTAATAAGCTTCACTTTGTATGGAGAAATTCAAATGTCTAGAAGCACATTTTCAGGTCCCGTTGCCTCAACTAACGGATTCGTACCAACAGGTCCTTCAGTAGCAATCAATGCTACAGCAACTATTACAGCACAGAATCTTCAAGTAGGATATATTACATCCACATCAGCAGCTGCAACAACTATTACTCTTCCTATTACTACTACAGCAGGCGGCGTTACAGGAATCTCTCAGCAAATGCTTGCAGTGAGAGGCCAACAATTTTCTTTTATAGTAGATAACACAGGCGGGGCTGACAACGTAACAATTGCTTTAGGTACTGGTGGATCACTATCTGATGCCGCTACTATTACTGCTTCTGCAGTTGCTTTTGGTAGAGTAGTTGTCGCCAACGGTGCTACTGGTATGGCTCAATTCACTTTGATGTTTACTGGCGGTGATGGAGTAACTCCTGGTTCAGCTACAGGTTACACACTTACACGTACAGCATAATAGGAGATAATTATGTCGTTAGTAGCAAATGACATCGCAGCAGTCAACTTTCTTCAAGCTGATTCTCCCGCCGTTATAATCCCACGTAGAAGTCGCGTTGCATCAATAAGCATAACTACAAGTGGTTCCGCAGGCTCTGTTGAATTAAAAAACGGGGCTAGTGGAACAGTACAATTAAAAATTGTTACTGACGCTAATTCTAGTATGCACGATGTAGTGATTCCGGGCGATGGTATATTATTCGGTTCTGAAGTTTACTGTACATTAACTAATGTAGCTTCAGTAACAGTATTCTATTCGTAGTCTAGTGTTTAGGAGAATATATAGTGGCAACAGCAAAGAAAGCTAAAGCTAAACCTAAAGCTAGAAAAAAAGGCGTATCTTTAGCAGTAGGAAGGGGCGAAAAGCTTCCTGTCTCGAAAGGGGCGGGACTTACTGCGAAAGGTCGCGCTAAATATAATCGTAAAACTGGGGCTAATCTCAAGGCTCCTGCACCCAACCCCAAAACGAAAAAGGATGCGGCTCGCCGTAAATCTTTTTGTGCACGAATGTCTGGTATGAAAGGCCCCATGAAAGATTCTAAAGGTCGTCCTACTAGAAAAGCAGCATCATTAAAAAGGTGGAAATGTTAATGAGCACCGAACGCGAACTAGGAGAACATTCAGTAGCTATCGACCATATGCAAAAAGATATGGACGAAATGAAAGAAGATATTCGTCATTTAAAACTTGCTGTGGATAATATCGAAACTATGTTATCTGAAATAAAAGGTGGTAGAAAAATGGCTATGTGGTTTTGTGGTGCTATCGGCAGTGCAATTACAACGGTTATATATTGGTGGGCTGGTAAGTAATGCCAGCTAAAAGCGCCAAGCAACTTAAACTAATGCAGGCAGTGGCTAATAACCCTAAGTTTGCTAAAAAGGTAAACATTCCACAGTCTGTGGGTAAAGAATATTCTAAGGAGAATTAAAATGTCAAAGAGTAAACTATTACAAGAGGCTGTAAAAAAACTTGGAAAGCCTAAAGACTCCCCAAAAACCAATTTTAAAAAGGCGTTTGATGATTATGATAAGCAAATAAAACGTAAAAAGGATAAAAAAAGCAATTTTGAAAAGGCGTTTGATGATTATGATAAGCAAATAAAACGTAAAAAAAACATAAAGGAAATAAAAAAGGCTGCTGTCCCTGCAGCACTAGGTACTGCTGGTGGTACTGCTGGTGGTACATATGTGGCAAAAAATAAAAAGAAAGCTGGTGGAGCAATTAAAGCAATGAAAAAAGGTGGTATGGCTATGGCTGATAGAGCTGGTACTCGTGCTATGGATCCAAGAATGGCTATGGCTATGGACGCGCGGCGTAGACAAGCTGCTATGGGTGGCATGAAGAAAGGCGGAAGCGTAAAAAATGAACTCGAAGAATTAGGTCGAGTAGACGCTGAAAAAGCTTACACTAAAAAAGGCAAACGTAATTTAAAAAGCGAAAAGAAACGTGTTGTTAACGAAATTAAGAAAAAAGGAATGAAAAAAGGTGGTATGGTTTCTTCTGCTTCTAAACGTGCAGATGGCTGTGTAACTAAAGGTAGAACTCGCGGTAAAATGGTGTGATATGAGAGCCTCTCGTGGAATGGGAATTATAAACCCTAAAAAGATGAAAGCCGGTGGTAAGGTTTTTAAGTCTCATATGATGTATGATAAAAAGACAGGCAAAGCAGTTAAAGCTCCGACTATGGCTAAACATTTAGAGCTAAAGAAAAAAGGCTATGGACACACTAAACCTACTAAAATGAAAAAAGGCGGGAGTGTAAAAGATGCTTGCTATCAAAAGGTAAAGGCTAGTTATAAAGTCTTTCCTAGCGCTTATGCTTCTGGGGCTATTGCTAAATGCAGGAAAAAGAAAGCAGGTAAATAATGGCTGTTCGTAAAACCAAAAAAGGTGCGGCATTAAAACGCTGGTTTAAAGAAGATTGGAAAGACGTAAGAACAGGTAAAGCTTGTGGTAGAAAAAAAGGTGAGACTCGTGGTACGCCTTACTGCAGACCTTCTAAACGTGTTTCCGCTAAAACTCCAAAAACATCTGGAGAGATGACACCAGCACAAAAGAGATCGCGTATAGCTCAAAAGAAAAGACTTGGGCAACCAGCGGGTAAACCTCGTAGAGTGGCAGCGCTTAAAAGAAAAGGTAAGAAATAATGACAACGACAAATACGCACAATTTTAATCTTGATCTTAACTTGCTAGTAGAAGAAGCGTTTGAGCGTTGCGGTGCGGAACTTAGAACAGGCTATGATTTAAGAACGGCTACTCGCAGTTTGAATTTACTTACTATTGAATGGGCTAACCGAGGTATTAATCTTTGGACTGTAGAACAAGCTACTATTCCTCTTGTTCAAGGCACTGCAACATATGATTTACCTACAACTACTATTGATCTTATCAGTCAGGTTATTAGAACAGGGACAGGAACAACTCAATCGGATATAACTATATCTAGAATATCTAATCCTACTTATGCTTCTATACCTAGTAAGAACGATGCAGGCAGACCTATACAAGTTTATATAGATAGACAGGCAGCGGTTCCCAAAATAACTTTATGGCCTATCCCAAATGACGGAAGTTATACTTTTGTTTATTGGTTTTTAAAAAGAATTGACGATGCAGGCACGGGCGTTAATACCCAGCATATACCCTTTAGGTTTTTACCTTGTATGGTTGCTGGACTTGCTTATTATCTATCACTAAAGATTCCAGAAGCAGGACCTAAAGTACAATTTTTAAAACAAGAATATGAAGAGCAGTGGCTACTTGCTTCTACAGAAGACAGAGAAAAAGCTACATTATCTTTAGCACCCAGACAATCATACGTATAAGGAGAATTAAAATGTCAAAGAAGAAACTATTTGAAGAGGCAATGAAAGCAGCGGAAAAGGCTCTTAAAATTAAAGACCCCGATAAAAGAAATTACGCTATGAATCAAGCAGCAAAAAAGGCTGTTCAGGGTGATCCAAAAGCGTTTAGGGGAAAGATGGTTGCGGGTAAGGTAAAAAAAGCAAAGCTTACTAGACCACAAAAAAGTGGAACTAAAGCAGAACGCGCAGAGAGAGCGGCGGAATTACGCGAGCTAAGAGAACAAAGACCAGATAACATCAAAGAACTTAGATTTAAAGCTGGTGGAGCAATTAAAACAGTTAAAAAGCTTTTATCTAAAAAAAGAAAAGCTGGCAAAAAAGAAACTAATCCTTACAAAAGCACTGTTGGAGATAGTTATGCTACTCGTTCAAAAAAACAAGGGGAAATAGAACAAAATATACTTAAAAACACAACTATATCTAAGAAGAAGAAAGATGAAGCACTTAAAACTTTAAGTGAGCGAATGAAAAAAGAAAGGAAAGAGACGTTTGACAGAAGGGGTATGAAAGCTGGCGGAGCACTAAAAGCACCCACTAACCCCGGACTAAAAAAGCTACCTACAAAAGTTCGTAACAAAATGGGCTACATGAAATCTGGTGGTAAGGTTACATCAAAGTGTAAACGTGATGGTATAGCTATACGCGGTAGAACTAAAGGTAGAATGGTCTAATGCCGGGTCTATTTGTTGTTCCTCCTTTAATCACTGCAATAGCGGCTGGTGGTTCACGCGCGGTAGGCCCGCTAGTAAAACTTTATAAAAGACAAAAGGGGTCAGAGTTAGCAAAAGATCGTGGTGGTTTTATGGAAGAAAGTAGGCGAGCTGACCCTACTTATCAACAAACGATTGATCAAATAAAACAACGCCAGCTTCAGCAAAAAGCTAAACAGAAAGCCGCACGGGACGAAAAAATAAGAATTGAAAAAGAAATAGAAAAAACTTTTTTTACACCTAGAGTGTCTAAGAAAAAGAAAAATATGAAAGCTGGTGGTCCTGTTAAAAAATGTAAACGCGATGGTATAGCTATACGCGGTAGAACTAAAGGTAGAATGGTCTAAGGAGAATTAAGATGGCAATTTCAAGAGCTAAACTCTTAAAAAGAATGGCAGACAGCGCAGTTGTGGAAGCAAGGAAAAAAGGAATCCTCAAGAAAGTAACAGAAAAGCCTTTATCTAAAAAACCGCCATCAGCCGGAAAAATAGCAAAAAAAGTTGAAAATAAAGCTAGAAAAGAAAGCTCTGCTGTAGCAAAAAAAACAAGGAAAGAAGCAAGGAAGAATTTAAAAGATGATCTAAACTATGATAGAAACGTTGCTTTAAAAACAAAAAGAGCTGGCGCAATCGGTGCAGCTGGTGTTGGTGGCGCACTTTATGGTAGATCAAAAATAAAAGAAGCTGAAAAAGAAAGTGAAAAAAGAAGGGCTAACAATAAACCTACTTTTGAATTTAAACAATTAAAAAAAGAACCAATTAAAAAGAAAGCTGGTGGAGCAATTAAAGCAATGAAAAAAATAAAAGATAATGCAGGCTCTATAACACTTATAGGTGCATCTGGTGGCGGTTATCCTTTATCAAAAAAGATTCAAGAAGAAGGGCGTAAAGCTAAAGCTAAAGCTAAAAATAAAAAGAAAGGTATGAAAGCTGGCGGAATTGTAGACAGACAATACCTTAAAGGAAGATAATGAGTAATGCTTTTGCTAGTAAAAAGAATGCGATAGCAGACTGTGATGTTTGTGGGTTTCAATTTAAGCTAACAAAATTAAAAAGCTTAGTTATAAGAACCACGAAAACACAGATACTAGCGTGTCCTGAGTGTTGGAACCCAGATCAACCCCAGAACTTACAGGGTATGTATCCGGTTACTGATCCCCAGGCTATACAGGATCCTAGACCTGATAAGAGTTTTGTTATTGCGGGACCTTACAGCTCAAGAGATATACAATGGGGATGGAACCCTGTAGGGCTTTCAAATCCTTTACAACTAGAAGGACTAGAGAATTATTTATTAGCAGAAGGACAAATAGGAACCGTAACGGTTACTACAACTTAGGAGAAAACAATGAAACAGAATGAAGAAAGAAAACCTAAAATGGTAGATGGTTTTACACAACCACAAGATGTACCTGTACCTAATACAGCAGGGTATCCAGAAAAAAACATTAAAACTACTGGTGTAGTAACTCGTGGTAATGGTTGTGCTACTAAAGGTACTATGGCTCGTGGGCCAATGGCATAAGGATAAGTAATGAACTATACAGAGTTAGTTGCTGCGATTCAGTCGTATACTGAAGACGAATACCCTACTGCAGATATTAATTTATTTATACAGCAGGCAGAGGAACGTATATTTAATTCAGTTCAAATACCTGATTTACGTAAAAATGTAACGGGAACTATGACAGCGGGAAGCAAATATCTTAATGTTCCTTCTGATTGGTTAGCTACTTTTAGTTTAGCTGTGATTGACACAGATAATAGTTACACCTATCTTCTTAACAAAGATGTAAACTTTATTAGAGAATCGTTTCCTGATACAGACAATACTTTTTGGAAAAAACCAGAGTATTACGCGGTGTTTGATGATACAACTTTTATATTAGGAGCTACACCTGATGCTGCTTACGATAGCGAACTTCATTATTACTACTATCCTCAAAGTATTGTTGTTGCTGGTACTAGCTGGCTTGGGGATAATTTTGATAGTACACTACTATATGGATCGCTTTTGGAGGCGGCTACTTACTTAAAGGCTGACGCAGATACCATTACAAACTATAATAACCGTTATAAAGAAGCTATGGATTTAATTCAAAATTTAGGTGAAGGCAAAAACAGACGAGACGCGTATAGAAGTGGACAAACGCGTATTCCTGTTAAAGGCAGAAGAGGAGCGGTATAATGTCAGATACACTAAATACATCAGTAGGGACAGTAAAAGTTGTAATAACGCCTCCTACTAAACCGACTAAACCCGAAAAACATTTAGACTAGGAAGTTAATTATGGCAATCTCACAAGCAATGTGTACCTCGTTCAAAGTAGAACTATTAACTGGGACACACAATTTTACAAACGGTGCAGACGTATTTAAGCTCGCACTATTTAGAAACACAGCGGCTATTGTTGGCACTTTTGGTGCAGCAACAACCAATTACTCACAGATGGGCGCAGACGAAGTAGTAGGTACAGGATACACTGCTGGAGGGTTTACTTTAACAAATGTAACTCCTACCTCTACTGGTACTACAGCGTTTACTGATTTTAACCCCAATGCTTCATTTACTGATGCTACACTTACTTCTTCAGGTGCTTTAATTTATAACAGTACAGAGGGCAATAAAGCAGTAGCAGTACTAGACTTTGGCGGAGATAAAGTTTCAACGGCAGGTGATTTCACAGTTATATTCCCAGCTGCTGATGCTACAAATGCAATTGTTCGTATAGCTTAACAGGATTTTATTATGGCTCTTACTTTAAATGATAGAGTAAAACAAGTCTCTACAACCACAGGAACGGGTACTATAACATTAGGAATTACTCCTAGTGGGTTCCAATCTTTCACTGACGGTTTGAGTGATGGAGACACAACTTATTATAGTATTGTTAATACTGAGTCAGGAGTAACTGAATGGGAAGTGGGTCTAGGTACATATACTGCATCGGGTACTACACTCTCTAGAGATACTGTATTTACTTCGTCTAACTCAGGCTCTCTTGTAAATTTCGGTGCTGGAGACAAAGATGTTTTTGTAACCTATCCTGCATCTAAATCACTTTTTGAAGCTGCCGATAATTCTATTTCTCTTCCTGGAGCAACTACTTTTGGTAGTACAGTTTTACTTAATCAAGACCCTACACTCAGCTTACAGGCAACTACTAAACAATATGTGGATAACGCGGTTGCTGCAGGTTTAGATATTCACACTGCGGTAAGACTAGAAACAACAGTAAATTTTCCTGCTACTTATGATAATGGTACAGCGGGTGTCGGTGCTACTCTTACTAATAGTGGTACTCAAGCTGCATTAGTTGTAGATGGAGTTGCAGCGGTGGCTTCTGATAGAGTTTTAGTACAACAACAAAGTAATGCTGCTCAAAACGGTGTTTATGTTGTTACTAATATTGGTTCTGCTTCAACAAACTGGATATTAACGCGATCTACCGATACAGATACTTATGGTTTAAATGATCCTACAAAATTAAGTCAAGGTTCTTACTTCTTTATCACTGAAGGTAATACTAGAGCTGGTCAATCTTTTGTTTGTAACACCGTAGGTGTAATTACTTTTGGTACAACAGACATAACTTTTGTTGAGTTTTTTGCAACACCTGTTTATACCGGAACAGCACCAATTAGTGTAACAGGACAAGTTATATCACTGACTGGAGTTGTTGATACTACAAACGGTGGTACAGGACTAAACTCTTATACAACAGGAGATATAATTTATTCTTCTGCGACAGACACTTTAGCTAAACTTACAGGAAACACAACAACCACTAAAAAATATTTACAAGAACAAGGTACTGGAAGCGCTGCCAATGCTCCTACTTGGGAACAGGTAGCGGCTGCAGATATATCAGGACTAGCTACAAGCGCAACAACAGATACTACAGATGCAAGTAATATATCTAGTGGCACATTACCTACAGGACGTCTTACAGGCTCATACACGGGAGTTACAGGTGTTGGTACACTAACGGCAGGGACTTGGAATGCTACAGCTATTGCCCTTGCTAACGGAGGTACAGGAGCTACTACTGCGAGTGATGCAAGAACTAATTTAGGTTTAGGAACAGCAGCGACAACCGCTAGTACAGATTATGCAACAGCAGCTCAAGGTACACTAGCAGACTCTGCACTTCAGTCTTCAGATATTGGTACAAACGTACAAGCTTATAATGCTAATCTTGATCCGCTGGCTACTAATGGTTCAGGGACAGGAGTTAATCAATATGTTGCTAGACCTGCGGGTTCAGCAATTGCTATCGGAAGTACCTTTACTGTTACTGAAACTGGAGGTGTATTGTTTTTCTCTGTTAGCGGAGTTAATAAAGCAAAAATAGACGCGAGTGGAAATCTAACAGTTGCTGGTGATGTAACAGCCTTTGGAACTGTGTAATGTTAGGTAACACTGCATTTGCACAAGCACCTATATCAGATTTAGGTAGCGCCAGTTTAGGTGTTAACGTAGCCGTAACAGGAGTATCAGCCAGTGCACTTATTAATAGTGTAGCTGTAGATGCAGAAGCTAATGCATCTGTAACAGGAGTTTTAGGAACTACAGGATTAGGGGTTGTATCTATTGACGCGGAGGCTAATGTTACTCTAACTGGCGTTAGTGGTACAGGTGAACTAACTAGTGCATTAGTTTGGGGTATTATTCCTACTTCGCAAGACCCTAACTGGCAAGTCATAGCCGCATAGGTATAATAGAAAATAAAACAAGAGATTAAACAATGACTACATACTCAAATTTAGGCATAGCACTCATAGGAACCGGCGAAGAATCGGGTACGTGGGGAACTGTAACTAATAGTAATCTACAATTTGCTCTTCAAGAACCCATTGCTAATAGCGTAGATGTGGCCGTGACTGGTGGAGGTGTTACAGACACAATGGCATGGAACGCTTCTTCTAATGCTTCTCAACCAGCAAGATTTTTACGCCTAAAGTTAACGGGTTCTGGTGGGGGTTCAGGAAACTTAGTTGTTCCTACACTTAGCGAAGGTAAAAATTATATTGTAGATAATGCTTCTGATAGTATTATTACAGTAAAAACATCTTCAGGTAGCGGAGTAGCGATAGATCCAGGTGATTCAAGAACTGTTTATCAAGATGGAACAAATGTTGTTTTAGTTGAAAGATATACGGGCGCAGTTACTTTTTCTACTGTTAATGCAACTGATCTGGCTGTTTCAGGTAATGTTACAGGTGCTGGGTTTACTGCTCGATTTGCAGCTCCAGGACCTATTGGTAACGTAACGCCAAGTACTGGTTTTTTTAGTTCATTAAGTGCTACAGGTAATATTACTTTAGGAGATGATTCAGGTGATCTAGTTACTTTTAATTCAGGTACAGCCGCAATTCCTAATAATTTAATTCTTGATGGTACAGGTTCGTTAACATTGCCTAAAGGAACAGTGGCTCAAAGACCTACGCCAGTAGCAGGAATGATACGCTACAATACAGATGATAATGAGCTTGAAATATATACAGGCTCTAGTTGGGAAGGAGCACCTACAGATACTTCTGTAACTGCACTAATTGACGCAGCTATTGTTACTGCTAAATCGGCCTTATATCCAGTAGGCAGTATTTATACAAATGCATCAGTAAATACTAATCCCGGCACTTTACTAGGGTTTGGTACTTGGGTTGCTTATGGTGAAGGTCGGGTTGTAATAGGTACTGGCGGATCTTTTACTAATGGTGCTACTGGCGGATCTGCTGATATTAATATTGGTGGAACAACAGATTCACACACTTTAACAATAGATGAAATGCCAGAACACAATCACCCTAATGATGCTCCAGATGCTGGTGGTGGCGCATTAAATTATTTACCTGCTAGTGGTAATCCTAACTTTACTTGGGGTGGTGGTGGACTAGGTGGTCAGTACGGAGTAAATTCACAAGGTGGTGGTCAAGGTCACACGCATGGTATTACTTACAACGGCACTGATGCTAATTATCAACCTTATATTGTAGCTTATATGTGGAAACGGACCGCGTAAATAAAATGCAATATAAAGGAGTATATGTAAATGGCTTTACCTAGTTCAGGAGTACTAACACTAAATGATATCCAAACAGAGTTTGGAGGCACTAATCCCATAGATCTTAGTGATTACTATAGGGGCGGCGGTTTAGTACCAGATAGTAGCCTAAATACAGGTATACCTACATCTGGGGTTATCTCTGTTAGTGATTTTTATGGGGCAGCTAATCTTATACCAATAAATTATGCTCAAACTTTTGCTGGTACTATAAATAATGGTGATAGTATTAATATTGGTACAGCACGCAGTACTCGTTGGGTTATTATTCAGGGAATTGCTGGAGGGGTAAGAGCTAGCTCTGGAAGTATAGGTGGTGTTACTGCAGCATTTATAACTGGAATTCAAGGCAATAGTGCTACTTGTTGGATGGGTTGGGCTAAAGTACCTACAGGTACAACAGCAACAGTTGCTTTAAATGTTAGTAGCGCTCCCAACTGCCGAGTTTCAACATTTGACTCAGTTAATTCAAACTACACTGATATTTTTAACACTACAGTCAACTTTAGTGGCACAAATACTACAGCATCTACCACCAACAGTTTTACTGTAACAGATCCAGGCATTGTATTTTCAAGTATAGCTTCTGCTGCTCCTACTTTCGCTTCATCTACACTTAGCACCACTAGTCCCAACGGCGTAACCTACAACTTTGGCCCAGTCAACAATAGTGGAGCAATGGGGTATAATATAACTTCTACCACTGACTCTAGAACTTGGACTTATTTTGCTAATGGCAATTCAGGATTTAAAAGCCAACCTGCGTTAGCGGTTATGTCAGTATTTTTCAGCGCAAATTAATGGAGAAATAAAATGAGCGGTTTTGAAATGAAGGGTGTATGTCTTAAACCCGAAATAAATTTACAAATTACAAGAAGCACACCTACATATGGAGATTGTTTTAACCCAGCAATTCCTACAGATAGGTTATCTACCATTAACTGGGTTGTAGAAGGCACAATAAGTGTCTATGCTGCTAGTATGGAGCTTATAAATGATTATGGTGTAGGAGAAAGAATGTTAGTACCCAACCCAGATCATTTAAGATTTGGGAAGTGCCTTTTAGTTTGTACTTCTGCAAACGCAGAATATTACTGTTTAAGTAATAGTGTACCAGATAGATATTATAATGGAGAAGTTATTCAACTAGAGGCTAATGAAGAAAGGACTTTTACTGAGAATAACGGACACTTAATATTTTGTAGTTTAGGTTCATTAACTAACCTTGATAAATATGGTCTTGCAACAATTGACTCTGATAGCTATGTTGTCACTGCTGGAGCTGAAGGTGCTATTATTACCGTGTTTCACGACAGCACGGATGACTAGATGAATAACAACTATAACATCTTTTGGGGTATTATTTTTATATACTTCTTAGGTTTATTCCTTTGTGTGATGATTCCTAGTGAAGCTAATGCAGTAACAGAAGTAAGCACTACAACTAACTCTGAATCAGATGTTAAATCAAAAGGTAGAACAGTAGTTATATCACCACCACCCTCTGCCATTAGTCCTTCTATTGGTAGTTCTTCTTCAGATATATGTACATCTGGGGTCAGTGGAGCAATACAAACACAAATCTTAGGTGTGTCTACAGGTGAGACAGTACGAGATGAGAACTGTGAACGATTAAAGATTTCTAAGACTTTATACGATATGGGTATGAAAGTAGCAGCAGTATCAGTTTTATGTCAAGACAGAAGAGTCTATGATGC
>Ga0209630_10001609_pt1 | contig 23819 bp, 18 predicted proteins | sample COG_01_FD_184745 | JGI IMG/M metagenome (GOLD analysis project Ga0209630, IMG submission 184745) | Pelagic Microbial community sample from North Sea - COGITO 998_met_01 (SPAdes) (version 2) | ecosystem: Environmental > Aquatic > Marine > Neritic zone/Coastal water | place: Helgoland, sampling... | reverse complement strand
GGTTATTAAATCATGATAGAATTGTGGGTACGTGCTATTCGCAGCAAATGATGACAAGACATGTATGTATGTGTGTGACTTAACAAATAAATGTGCAATTAATCGTTTTTATAGTATATAAATGCCCACTCGTATGGCAAACACCATGGGACAAATTTTTCATACGTGACTCAAGAAAATTGGTTTATTCCGTCCAATGAAGGCTTCAAATATATGTAACGCTAAACCAACGATTCTGAGTTAACGATGTCAAAATGTGTGACAATGTATGGGGAAAATAAACCTTCGACCTTGATTAACGATGTCCAGGAACGACTGAATTTTTTTCGTGCAATCCTTGCTTGTAAGATCGGCTATGCCGAATAATAATAATAAGATTCATATTTAATAATAATAAGCTTCGTTCGAAATCTTATGTTTTTCAAGTATTCCATATATAAATTATTATTAGAATAATATCATATTATATTATTGTATAATTAGCAAGCAACAAGTAAGTATATATCTAAATAATAATAATATAACGTTCGTAATATATCTTCGAAGAAGATACGAAACCTAACCAGTTTACCTTCGAAACTTACCTTCGAAACTTACCTTCGAAGGTAATATTACACTCAAGTGTAACACTTTGTGGAATCTGTCTGACTCCTGCCGGACGGGCACAACGATGCGTCTCTTGACGCACAACATGCTCGCTTCTAATGTCAAGGCATGCTTAAAATCTTCAATACTTGACTACATCGTCAAGATATAAGCTAACATCTGCATGTGCAACAACAGGGCGCCAAAACTGGCTTTCCGCTGAAAATACAGGTTTTTGTTCAAGAAGAACACGAAACGCCTTTCAACAAAGGTAATCTCCACACTAAAACGCGAATTCTTGCATACCTCTGACGAACAAATCAAGACTTCATCCTAGCAACTCTGAGGAAGATCAACTGGGCAGCATTTCGTGAGGCTGCGGTGTGTCCCTTCACATATCCCTTATGCTCTCTGAAATAAACACCTTCTCTTGAGTGCAGGTCAGTCTGGGTGTTTCCGACCTGCCAGAACTGCTCACAGATCTAGACAAATGTGACGACTCACTATTACGTTCCTTTCACTACGCTCTGTTGGATTTGCACGTCAAGGAAGGTTACTTGATATGTCCAGATACAGGAAGGCGCTTTCCTATCACGTGAGTATATGTTCGTGTTCAACTGCGGTTTCAACTTATCTTCAAAAACATATGCCAGGAAGGGGATACCAAATATGCTCTTGAATGAAGATGAGGTGTGCTGAAAATTCGCGTCATGTCTTCGTTTTTAAATTGTGGGAAAGTACGAGCTTTATTAATAAGGACATCTATTAGTATTTCTATTCAGTAATAAGTGTGTTCTCTCAAGGTGAAGCGCTGCCGAGTCATGCAAGTCACTTCAGAGCTTCAACTTCTTTTTCTCGCATTATGTCCTCTTCAGACAGGGAAGATGCAAAGGCGCGTCGCAAGTCCAACATACGGCTCTTGTGCATCCGACAGATATCGCTCGGGTCTCTTATTTCCTTTTCGGTGAGAAGATGGTTCACAGAACTTAAAAAGTTGAAAGAATGAACAAACCTTCATACTGCCGTCAACCCAGAGTCCAGAAACTGATATACCCCAAGCCCTCTCAAGATGTACCTTATTTTAGGGTTCGAATGTAGATGTGCATGTTGGACTTATCCAGTACGATCGTCAAGAAGTTGCCGAGGCGACTCCTTACCATGATGTCATCTATCTCCACAGTGTCGGATCTTCTGTGAGCGGCCAATTTGCAAGCGAACGAAGTGACACTGTCTATGAAGTCATCCGCTAGATCAAGCAAGAAGTCTTCAACGGCGGGTTCAATATTTTCTCCCGGAGCAGCTTTCAGAAGGAGCTCCTGTTTTGCAAAAGGATCACGAGATGTTGTTATCAAAAGCCGCCAAGAGCACTCACTCGCAAGCTGTTCCTTGGAATAGCCTGGACGGCACCATTCTCCGCGTGAGCTGAGCAAGCCCTACTAGTATGATCACTCTGTCGCGGTAGAGGAAATATCTGTTTGAGTTTATCGTTTGAAACGAAAATGTCCTCGACGCATACCATCTGTGTTTTGAGAGGTTCGTTTCCAGGTCTCCTCTCCCTGAGCCAAGAATCTTGTGGTTCGACAGAAAGAAAATCTACGAAACCTTACGAGACGAGAATATATGATGTGATATACATATCGACATGTCTAATAATTATCGTAACATTATATTGATGAATGTGTTTATTACCTTCGTACGTACATGGGATGTAGTTTAGTCTAATTAGATTACGCAGTAAATATCGAATTTTCGTACCTGAAACCTGAAAGCCACTGTGGTCATCGATTGGAACTTATCCTCGACAGGATTAGAACTCGTCGCTGGTCACGGCTGTGGGGTTGCGGTAGAACTCGGCCGCCTGCGTGGCGTGTCGCTCCATTCCAGCGCGTGGAAGTGACTGTGTGTCCCAGGACCCTTCGCATGATGGTGTTGATAAGAGTGGCGTGGACGAGGGCGATGTTGTGGAGGTACGCCTTGTTCCGGAATTCGAGGGGTGGAGGCTCCTCGGTGTGCACGCCCTGTGTGTGTGCATTGACAGCTCCGGATGTGCGGTGGGCTTGGTGGTCGGCGATGTGATGAATTAATTGAGTTATTACATAAATGCCCTCACGTATGAATAAACATATATACTTGACTTCAAATATATATGTAACGCTGAACCGACGTTCCTGAGTTAACGATGTCGAAATTGGAGACAATATAAGGGGCAAATAGACCTTCGGCCTTGATTAACGATACCAGGTGAGAACGACATTGTTTTCCAAAGGATCCCGTAAAAGATCGGCAATGCCGATTATAAGTGTAATAAGGTTTCGAACGAATGAAGGTATAATAATAAGGCACGTGTCTGGGAATTTGGACTTGTGCGCCACTGCTTAACTACAAGCACAAATAAATAAATGGGACCACACGTGTACGTGTATCTATCTATTTCAGGCTCAAAGGTTTCCCAAGGCGGTTTGAAGGGCATCGGTATGCTTCGGTTTTCCGACAGAAATCCGCAGACATCCCGATATACTCGGAGGATTTGAGTAATGCCTGACGATAATACCCTGTGATGCCAGCTGTTCCTTCAATTGAAATGCGTCTCTTCCTTCCACCCTGAGGAACAACATGGGAGAAATATAAGACCGGGTAAGTGGAATCCAACTGGAAAATGCGCATTACCGGCAAAGTATAAAATTTGCATCAGATGGATACGGAGTCAGGTAAGGACAGTCCGCCAGGACAGAGAATAGCCTATCCCTTTCTTCGACAATTAGATTTTTAACCCTCTGCAAATTAACAACGTCAAATCCGAATATTATTCGTAAACAGTTATGAGGGAACACTTACAGTCAGGTATTCGTTGTTACCAAGTGCTGCACATGCTGCTACTTCCGCAGCGACAGATACATTATAAGGCTGTTTTGCGCGCCATATATACTGTATGAGGCTGGTAGGAAAAGCTCCGTATCCAATTCTCAAGCCTGAAAAAAACACGTGAAAAAATAGTGATGAACTTGCTTGTGGTGTGCACAGGTGAAACGCAATCGTGTGCTGCTTGTGGATAGCGAGAATCGCACCCGCAAGAGCCGCGCGCTTGCTGAAAGTTCGTAGGACGACAAGGTTGTCTTGGCTTGGAACATCAGAGATTCTGCTGACAGCGCTACTGCTAAACTCAATGTACGCTTCATCCAGGACAACCAGAACAGGCAACTGCAACAGCCTATCTATGTCAGCGTCAGAAATTATTCCACCATCTGGATTGTTCGGAGATGTGAGAAATAACACTTTCGCCTCGTGCTGGAGCACAGCTTTCTCAATTTCTTGAACATCGATTGAGAAAGGGTGTGAAGACAGCCTCGGGACGTCAACAACTCTGCCACCAAGAAGAAGGGTACGCGCAATAGTATACAGTAGTCCGTCTGAATAAGCCCGATCGGATCTTTGGATGCGAGAATCAGTGAGAACAACGAACCATTGACTGCACAATCAAAAGAATACATTCCGAATGTAGGAGGAGTGTTGACGACCACATCATCAGGATCAAGGACCACGCGCAACAAAAGGTCAATCAGCTGTACAAAAAACATCTTAGAAGAACGACGAGAAGCAGTCAGATTAGGTTTACCTCGTCGGCGCCACATCCAACAAGAATGTTCTCGATGGGCACGTTACAGTCAGCTGCCTGCGTCAAATGATAATTAGCTTTTGACTGTTGCTTTAGAAGGGCCCAAATGTGTCCCACCAGCGCTTTTCTCAGTTTACGAGATTCGGGATCAGGATATATGTGAGGGAATTGAAGATTCGACATGGCAATTTCTACTTCTGTAAATATATAAAGAACGGTTAGGCGCACAACAAAAGGGGAAAGACCTCTGAGAAACCTGGCGGTGGGCCATACGGGTTCTCGTTCGCGTCCAGTTTGACGATATTCTCTGGTGCAATACCGAGTTCCTCTGTGAATGCACAAAAAACGATTAACGCACGATGGAAATGGTGTTAAATCGAAAGGCAAAATGGCAGGCCTGCCGGGTACCTGATAAGATTTCAAAAGGCACGATAGGTTTGTACGGCGCAAGCTGTAAGATGTGTTTACGAACAAAACGAGCACTGGTGGGCGTGGCATTGCAGCACAGTCGACAAGTAGACCGGGCGTTAATGTTGGAGGGCAAGCCAGTTATCGACCGGAGCACCGAAGAGCTTGCCAACGACATCCTGAGGGTATCCGGCGAACTCTTCTGGCCCAGGGATCCCCGTGTGGTACTACGTACTGTTTTACCACCTGATGGCTCAAACAAATAAGACTAATTTATTTTTGAATGAACACACACATATCATATAATTATTAATCAAATCATCACATAATAAAATGACATCAACAATGTATATGGAACGAATAGTCCGTGATAATAATAATGTTTGATGAACGATACCAGGTCAGTGCGACATTTTTTACAGTCAAATATTTTCTGATCCGTGTAGATGGGGCTTTTTGCCGAATCACCATCGAATAATAATCATAGGGTTTGATCGATAATAGTCTAATAATAATGATTTAAGATTAAGACAAGATCTTGCTTATTATTCGGCATAGCCGTTCTCACAAGACTCAATGTCAGAAAAATGTCACATTCACCTGGTAACGTTAATCAAACATCATGGTCTATTCGTTCCATACATTGTGTACATTTTTGCTTTCGAGAATCTTGATTTAGCGCTTCATACATGTCAGCCGCCAAGGTGGTGTCGACGAGAACCACCTGGTATCAAACATGCCAAGACTTGCCATATGTTCATTTGCTGGAACGGACGCACCACGCAAACTCCGCCAACATCACACACCCACTTCACCCTCCGGACACTGGAGCCTTATTCGGCATAGCCGCAACTACACGATTCCGAAAATTTTTGACTATAAAAAATGTCCGGTTCACCTGGCACCTTCGTATCGTTTATCAAACATCACGGTCTATTCGTTCCATACATTGTCGCCAATTTTTTTTTCCATTCGAAAATCTTGGTAAAGCCCTTCGTTCGAACATCTCACCCAATCCAAGTGTTATAATTTTTTTAGCTCGTAAATCATGGTTCAGCCCTCCCACTATCACCGAATCCAACATTACAATTAACCATCCCTCTCAGGCTAGGCTAATATGCCGACCCACATGGAGCGAACCACCGTCACTCATTCGATCCTGTAGAATTATTATTATTATTACCTTCGTTCGTAAATATAAAATAAGATCTTATTTATATTAACTAATATTATTAATAAAAATCTTCCAGGGACCGAGCAAACATTGTTAAAGTGATTGCGTGGGTCCGTTCCCAGGTGTATCGGCATATTAGCCCCCTGGCATGTACGCACGGACTTATTATTAGTTAAAACATGCATGATGAGACTGATGACGATGAGGGTACGTACGTACTTTTATTTATCGGTTGCTTGGTCGGATGTATGGTATATATTATATGATATTTACATATATTTATTACATGTCTAATTATAACTAATTATCTTATTATATCAAATGTTAATTAATTGAGTTATATTTCATATAGATGCCCTCACGTATGAGTAAACACAATCGGACAAAATTTCAACACGTGACTCAAGAAAATTGGTTTATTTCGTCCTATGAAGGAACCAACTATAAGTAGCGCTGAACTGACGTTCCTGAGTTAACGATGTCGAAAATGGAGACAATGTACGGAGCAAATAAACCTTCGACCTTGATTAACGATACCAGGTGCGGACTGAATTTTTTTCGACTGAATTTTTTTCCAAAAGAATCCAGTAATAAGATGTAATAAGATCGGCTATGCCGAATAAATAATAATATTATTAATTTACCTTCGTAAAGTCTTACTGAACACTCTGCAGAGCAGGAACTTCGACGCACGACTGACTACAAACTGGCCTTCTTCAGTCTTCCGATTTCCTTGACGCGTTAATAACGCAAAATACCATGTCGAAAGACAACGACGAGTACGGTTTGCTGCGTGTTGCCCCCCCCCATTTTTTGTGGACTCGCTCACATATTTTTGTCAATCCGTTGCTCACACCTCTGAATGCAGCTACGACTATCTATTTAAAGTAGTCCTGATCGGCGATTCCGGAGTTGGAAAATCTAATTTGCTCTCACGTTTCACGAGAAACGAGTTTTGCTCGGAATCGAAGTCAACTATCGGCGTAGAGTTTGCGACGAGGAGCATCGAAGTAAGCGTTGAAACATAACTTTCTTTTGTAGTTGACTTATTTGCACCTGTGTAGATCGAAGGGAAAACGGTCAAAGCACAAATATGGGACACTGCTGGCCAAGAAAGATATAGAGCCATAACAAGCGCGTACTACAGAGGGGCCGTTGGCGCACTCCTGGTGTACGACATCACGAAGTCAGGTAACGCATTGTGACCATGCTTTGAAAACTCGCTCTGCTATTTTCCAAATTTCAGAGTCCTACGAAAACGTCCAAAAATGGTTAAAAGAACTAAGAGATCATGCAGACTCAAATATTGTGATAACGCTCGTTGGAAACAAATCGGATTTGAAGCATCTGCGATCTGTGCAGGCCGAAACTGCTACCGAGTTCGCTTCTATTGAAGGTGAACCCAACGCATGTTATTTATTTCAAAAACTTATTCCGAAGAGAAACCGATGTGTTCTCTGCAGGTTTGTCGTTTGTCGAAACGTCTGCATGTGAATCTACAAATGTCGAGGTCGCCTTCGAGCAGAACTTGACCGATGTGTATCATATTGTTGCAAAGGTAATTTTGTTTTTGACTGCAATTCCCTTGGTGGTCCATCTTTGAGGGGCTTGTCTTGTAACAGAAAGCTTGTAGTGACGAGCTAGATGACAAGGATGCCGGTGCTGGCATTATAGAAGTACGAGCCATCGGCGAAAGCCTAAAAAAAAGACCCTCGAAGTGTTGTAACGCTTGACCCTTCGAATGATTCGTGACGCGATTATCAAGTGACTCACTGGGTCACCCGGGAGCTACCCAGGAATACAGATCTACCTGTGAAGGTACCTTCGGAGGTAACTATCAAGCTTCGAGATCAATTGGAGTAAGATTCGTGAAGGCGGCTATTAATAAGATTATCAACGACGAGTAAATAATAAAGTGAGCTAGATAGGCTAACGACGATAGTCTTGAATTTCACTGGCTCCCAGAGTTGGCGGTAACTTATCAGATCATAAGTTATAATCGTTAGGGTGGGCCAACCTGCTGAAATCCAGAATATGTATGGTATTCTGAATTTCATAAGGGTGAGAAATTTTTTTATGCAGAACGATTTTATATAATAAGAACGTAAAGACTTTATCATTACGATCCACACAATCACTCCAGTGGGCAAACAGTATAAAGATTCCGCTTATGTTCACGTAAGCGACTTATCCTTAACTATAATCACGTTAAGTTACGTTAAAGGTGTCTCACCCTGATGAAAATCAGATAGAATACGAAGATACTTATTACTTGCTTTTTACCTTCGAAGGTATTAATTACTTGCTGCTTCATTCGTTCGAATATTCTGGGACATTCTGGATTTCAACCAGCGTGTGAGCACCTACGTACACTATCGATTTAAAAAGATATTAATCGTTATATAAAAAATTGTCACACCCTACCTGATGAAATTCAGATATCCTTTATTTATTATTCCGTTTGCAAGTTTCGAAACTTATTAATAATCTTACCTTCGAGGTATTAATTTTCGATATGCGGGGGCAGTTGGAGGTTCCCAACAGGATCACTTGGAAAAAAACAACGATTTAGCTGAACAACATCAAGCGGCATATATCTATCTATCTATCTATATATATATATCATTAAGATGTTGTCGAACGACAAAGCTCTCGATAGAAGCGCCCCTGGACGTTACGGTGTGCAGAGCTTTGGTCACATGTCGGCGTTCGAGCTAATTTTAGTTCCTATGTGCAGGTCTCGTGCAATTTCTTTCCTGGTGTCAGCGTACGACTGTCAGAAGTTGTTTTTGACACCTTGCGTTCTGACAAAAACTGTCTACGTGGTCAGCTCGTTGTTCGCCAAAAAGCTCGAAAGACTTGAAAAGAATTTATATGAAGTTCAAGGTAATCCTAACTTAAGTGGTCAGGGTCTGTTGTGTTTTGTCGACATCCAAACGATCCGCTTCCTTGCACTTTTCACAATACACTTCGATGTCTTAATTTCTCAAGTCGACATTTCTACAGGAGCGCTCTTGTTCTCGTACTGACTTCCTGCACTCGGCGGCAGATGTGATCGAAACACCTTGGCTTATGAATGCAATGGTTGCAAATAGAATACATGCAATGCAGGTGAGAGAGTCGCACCGTAACACTCTGACTCTTGTGATCGATAATATTGCGGTATTCATGGTCTTAATTTCATTTTATACTTCTGACTAGCATTTGTCACTGCAGAGCGACATTTCGATGCAAAATGCTGCGAGTATGAAGCTTTATCAGATCCTTCGCGTGCGCGTCAGTAATTTAAAACAACTCCTCAGGCGAGCACGCTCATAGTAAAAGCAATGCCTTTGACCATCACACTGTTGAAGATCTCTTAATTTTCTCAAAGCAAGAAAAAAACTTCCCGGTGCGTTGTATTATCTGACGCAAAAGCCGGCTGTTTCTTTCAACGCATAGCACAAGCAAGTGTGTCTCACGTGTAAGACAACTTATAATATTCCTGCACTCCTGTTTTTCAGGAAGCTGATGACATATTGACAATTGCTGGCGTTGATCCGAATGATGAAGCAAAGCTCATGCTTGCACAAGAGTCACATTATAACAAAAGCTGTAAGCATCGAAACTGTCATTCTTTGAAGACTTGACTGATGTCAATATAATCCTCGGCGCATCTCACCTAAACCCTATACCCTAAACCCTTGGTTCCAGCGCAAGGAAGAAGTACTGAGGCGGGCCTGCGCTATAATATAAATGAGTCACAAAATCGTTCGATCAATGCACGTTTATCCGAGAAGAACTCATCCAGGAAAATGACCGAGTTGTGTATATTTGCGCGAGTCGCTGGTCGACCTGGTATATTGCCATCTGCTGGAATATGCAGAGTCGAAAACAAGGTAAGACTTAGATATCCTTGCATCCACTGCTTTGATCCTCATCTGTTTTTTAGCTGAACTAAATCGCATAAAACATTTGAATCACTTTTGTTTCAGGTGTACAGCTTACTTGAAGAAGCACTGCAAGTTCACATGAGGAACCTGATTATGAAAATTGTTGATCGTGCCTTTCAAAGAAACGACTCGAAAAAGATTGTACATGGCCAATACAACATTCACTCTGAACCAAAGCAGAGAGTGCGTTAAAGCATATGCGTTGTTCATTCCTTGAGTCCCCTAACATTCTCCCTCAGATTCGTCAGATAAATGTTGATGCGGAAACTCGGAAGCGAGAACGTGTCGAGAATGAACGAAAGGTGAGCCACCCAACATGACTGTTTAGCAGCTTTCTCTGCAGGATGAATATGGCACAATATCTCAATCCAATAAATATCATCTCAAATCGATGATCTGATCCATAGGCTTTGCTGAGAGTTGGGGAGTCCATTCTGAGCAAGAGGAAGTCATATTTTGAAGAGGACAGTCACCTGAAGGAAAAGGTCGCTAAAATTCGTCAAGAGGAGGAAGAACGAATTCGTGCGACCATCGCGAATGAAGCAGCGCGCAGTGCACTTGGTCCGTTAACATGCATGATTGAAATCATCCATTCAAACCATCAAACCAGGCTTTCTGATGTACCACTTCACAATGTGTTTCAGGCAGTGCAAAATACTTGAAGTGGTTTATACCTACAGGGGAGGATGAAGCAGACGAAGCAGGCCTTGATACACAGAAGAAAGATGCTCAAGATCCGATCATTGATCAGTTCGGCGGTTCGAAACAAGATGTTGATTCGAAAGGTCCCACTTGCAGTTTAAAAGTATAATCACACGGACCTAAGATACTCGTCTGCTTAACAATTTCAGAGAATCGCCATGCCAAAAGACCAAAAGATGGACGAGGAGCCATGCCCAGTTGGACAATTTCCCTTAAAGTAAGTTAGATCCAAAAGAAATGTGTTTTACACTATATAACTTTGGGTTGCATTATCTTAGGATTGCCGCGATGTGATGGTCGACGAGTATAAGCGATTTGAGGTTGCCTAATTTTCCTCTAAATAGTCGTTATGAATTCGTGAGCGAAACGCAATTGAGCGCAATTGAATTGTTTAACTTCAAAAAAAGCAATTTCAAATTTGCCTTCGTTCACATTCTAAACTGCCAACTTGTCTGAGGCTCAACAGACGTTCCCGTGGTGCAGCAACCCGCGGTATACAGTCCGTGAAGTAGCCTAGATGACAGTGCCGTCGGGGATAGTTGCATTCCGAAGTATTGTCACGATTCCTGAACGGATGTATATTCCATTTTCTTCATCTTCAAGGTCTTCAACACCAGCGGAATTTGTAATAATACAATGTTTTCCGATTCGCGCATTCTTGTCGATAATTGCGTTGGATATAGTGCATCCTTCACCAATACCGACGGGGACACCTCCGGCTTCTTCGATCGTAGCTTTCTGCTCATCTGTCTCGTAGTAGTCTGCTCCGATGATCATCGCATGCTTGATGGTGCAACCTTTTCCAATCTGAGATCGAAGTCCGACAATAGCGTCTTCCACTGAACAATCTGCAAGGGAGCATCCATGAGAGATGATGGCATCTTTCACGTGACATTTTTCAACTTTCGCCGGTGGCAGAAAACGAGGAGATGTGTATATTGGCGCGCGCGCATCGTAGAACTCGAACTGAGGAGGGTTCTTTGCCAAAGCGAGGTTTGCCTCGAAAAATGACTTGATTGTTCCAATATCTTCCCAGTAGTCGTTGAATAGATATGCCTGCACGTGGTATCCGTCAGTTGCAGCTTTGGGAATGATTTCACCGCCGAAATCATTATCTTTGGGATATTCCGAGTTCAGGAATTTTAGCAGAGCCGATTTCTTGAAGACATATATGCCCATTGAAGCAATGTATGGAGATGATATCGCCTCCTCTGGTGTCAAACCGAGGATAGTAGTATCCACTTCCATTGCTTTGAGCGCACTTCCTTCAGGTTTCTCTGCAAATTCAGTGATGCGCCCGGTGTCATCGATCTTCATGAGCCCAAAGTCCGAGGCCCTCTTGTCGTCCATGGGAAGACATCCTATTGTTATATCTGCATTGACTTCCCGGTGTCTTGCAACGAAGGCCATGTAGTCCTGCAAAAAAGTTGGAATAAGCGCGACATGATAAACAATGTATATTTGCATCACACCATACGGTACAGGTGGTCACCAGAAAGAATTACGATATCTTGGACGTCTTTGTTCTTGATGTCCTCGAAAAGCCACGAGTACTGACGCACGGCGTCAGCTGTTCCTTGAAACCACTCCTTGCCACCAAGACCAGGCGTTTGAGTGGCTGCAAGAACTTCTACGAAGCCATTTCCACCGTACATTATACCATTCCCAAAGTTATAAGTTCGGGCGAGATGACGGTTCAGGGATACTGAATTGAACTGTGTTAGAATATACATCTTCGAAATGCCTGAATTTAAGCAGTTGGACATGGGAACATCTATGAGACGATAAGCTCCACCTATGGGAACAGCAGGCTTTGCGCGGGACTTCGTTAGCGGATACAAACGTGTTCCGGCACCTCCTCCAAGAATGACCGCGGCTACTGATTTCGAGTTAGAGATCGCGCTTTGCGCAGGAGTTTCATCCGTCTGATACGCAGCGGCGCATGCCGCAACTTTCTTTGAGAGACGTACAAGAACGTTCCCTCGCCTAACGGTAATGAATAGGTAGATGGTGGTCAGGCAATTGAAGGACAGGGATTATACTTGAAAGGAGCATCACAAATCGATTGCGTTACCTTGCGCGGATCACTGGTGTGCCATTGATGCGCCCTTTGCTGGTAATACAACCGCGAGACGAAATAGTTCTGCTCAAAGATCGTCTTTTAGATATGTGGGTGACATTTGATTTGTGAGGAAACGCCGCACATACCCGGCTGCATAACTAATGTGCGCGGCTTCCATATTTAGGTAGCGGGAATACGCCGCAGAATAGTCCAAACAGTTGAAGATTTTGGTGATCACACGGGTGCGATCTTGATGTGAAAGGGATGTTTACCTGGACCGCACAGGATAAGATCACAAAATGTTTCGAAGATATTTTGATTTTCACAGCACTAAGGTTGGGACAAATTTTCATCGACAACTGTGAACTTAAATACCTCACTTATCATTACGATCCACACGATCACTCCACTGCGCAAACAGTTCCTATTTGTGTTAACACTTAAGTTAAATTCGGGACGAGTCACCGTTTGTCACTTGTAAACATTAATAATACTTAAGTTAATAATGTTTAATTCTACAACGCTTTGTGACAGCTTCCCGGTTTTTGGACTACGACTGTTCCGCGGCACGTCCTTATCGTTGCACTTGGCGTGCACGTAAGCGTCGTCCTCACACGCACACCACTTCTGAACTGAGCAACGACGCTAACGTGTCTTCCTAGGAGGCGGTGGTCGACGTCGAAGTTGACCGAGCATCGTTGAAAATTCAGCTTCAAATCTAAACTATGTGCACTTCTTCGTCGTCATTTCTGAGTCATAAATTGTGAGTCATTCAAAAGGGAGGCTTACGCAAAAGGGAGGCTTACGCAATTTCCATGTAAAAGCCATCAAATCAAATCCTTATTTCTATTTAATCTGTCTGATGACTGCCCAGCTGCCGCACGAGCCTCGTTCTTTATTTGCAAGATTCTTCGCGTCCACAGCTCGCGTCCAGACTAACAAAAGGGGACTTGGCAATTCGCAGTTCAGCAAAGCCGGAGCCGGAAAAAATGGACAAGCCGCACTAAATCGCTCGCTGATGACATCGACGCGGCCTGCCAGTCCGCTCATTCTTCTGCTCCGCAAAGTTGACCGCAGAAGCTTTCGAAACGAGAATGTCCTACTCAGGCGGACTTCAGTGCACATGACGCGGTCGCTTCCTCTTGTGGTTCAGGGATGTGGGCTGAATAAAACACTGAATCTCTATCCGCAATTTTATATACATCAGTATCGTTGCACCAGTTCTGATCGGCGTCCCTTCCACTGCAAGGCGTACATAGATCCTGGAAGTGCGCAACAACCTGGCGTTGACCTGGGCAAGTACTCTTTGGTCATGAAATTTGGTGGATCATCGGTGGCAACATCTCAGCGCATGAGAGAGGTTGCAGAAATCGTCCTCGCCTTTCACGATGATTTACCAATATTGGTTCTTTCGGCGATGGGAAGAACCACTAACAATCTTCTTGATGCTGGGGAGCTTGCGCTGAAATGTGACAACTCTGATGAAGTAGCAAAATTGGTGCCAATTGTTGAAATTCGAGCCCGTCACATGGCTGCCATGCGTGAGTTGCACGTGGACTCTGACACCATTCAGGAAATTAACAAACTTTTGGATAAGATGGAGCAACTTTGCATTGGAATCGCTCTGATGCAAGAGTGCACAGACCGAACACGTGCAACCTTAGTTTCTTTTGGTGAGCGTATGAGCACCCGTATCTTCTCTTCGTATCTTCGGTCCCTCGGGCTTCAATCAAGACATTTTGATGCTTTCGACGAACTTGGGCTCATTACTAGCGATCAGTTTGAAAATGGAGAGATTCGCGACCAAACTTACTCCAACATAAAAGCTGCTTTGCATCTGGAAAAGGACGAGCCTGCATCAATTGCCGTGGTCACAGGCTTTCTTGGGCGTGGGGAAAAAACTGGCGCAATAACAACCCTGGGTCGTGGAGGTTCGGACCTCACCGCGACAGTCATTGGGGCTGCACTTAACTTACCAGAGGTACAGGTCTGGAAGGATGTGGATGGCGTCCTATCCGCTGATCCGCGTGAAGTCCAAGGAACAATCCCAATGTCTTTTTTGTCATTTCAAGAGGCAACGGAGTTGGCTTATTTTGGGGCTCAGGTCTTGCATCCCCAGTCAATGCGGCCCGCGATGGAATCGGACAGTCTGTGCGTTCGTGTGAAAAATTCTTACAACATAGATGCTCCTGGAACTCTGATAGGTCACGCGCGTTCCAAGCGAGACGACTGGCTTCTGACTTCAATTGTGCGCAAGAAAAATGTTACATTACTGGACATTGTCTCTACTCGAATGCTAGGACAATATGGTTTCCTAGCCCGAGTTTTCGCTGTGATGGAGAAAGCAGGAATATCTGTGGACTGCATCGCGACATCGGAGGTTAGTGTATCTCTAACGCTTGACCCAGCGAAGCTGTGGAGTCGTGACCTTGTGAAAGAAGAGCTTGATGCTTTGGTGAGAGATTTTGAAGAGAACGGTATTGCACGGGTGAGCTATTCTACTGGGAATTCGCTAATCTCACTCATAGGAAATGTAGAGCGAAACACCGAGATAATGGAAAGGTCATTTCGTGCGCTCGGACATGCAAGAATATCTGTTAAAATGATCAGCCAGGGTGCAAGTAAGACCAACATATCACTTCTCGTCAATGAAAGCCAAGGTGTGGGAGCAGTACGCGCTATTCATGCTGAGTTTTTCGCACCACATCAGCATTCAGAGCGGAGCAAGTGAATACATTTTCTAGCAGCCGTCCAAAGAATCGAACCCCTAAATTCGTCACTCTCTTTTAGGTGTGCTATACTGGCCTACAAGTTGAGGCGTTGGGTCACTCAGTGAATTTTTTATTTTAAGCGTTACCTTCGTTCGTACCTTACTTGGTGTTTAAAATCAAGACAGCTAATAAAAGTGTTCCGAAGGTAATTTTCGAAGGTAAAAAAATTCCCCTTGATTGCTTTAGATATTTATTTGATTTTACGCAGCTTGTTGCGCTTCCACTTCCAGCGCCGCTCAAGATCATGTAGATTTAAGTTGATACAAGTGTCACGGTGACCCTCAGGTCTCCCGCGAAGGTTTGACTGTAGTCTTTTGCTTTGACGTTCGGCCATGGCGAAGCGACAGAGTGGAGGCTGCCGGTTTTCAAAGTTTTTTGTATGAGCAACTTGTAATAAGAATGTGTTTCTGGACCCCCCAAAACAACCAAGCTGCACAAAAAATCAACGGCAAATGCATTCGTCACAGTGACGCATTCGTATGAAATGGAGTTTGAGGTTTTGCTCATATGCATGATGTCTAACTGATTGGTATATACCTACGAACGAAGGTGACACTTAATCATATGTTACTTGTACAATATATAAATAAGCAAGGTTACCCTCGAAACTTACCATATATATAAATGACGATTAAATGAATGATGATACATATTTATTAAATACAGCAGTAGTATTGAATATAATGATAATAATACACCACTTTCCATATCGTTGACTCGCGGTCGGACTTGATTTCGGTCGGTTGTACTATATTTTGGGCCTGTATTTTGGGTCGCGCTGGACCGCTTGCAAAGAAGCTGCTGGGCGTTTTATTTGGTTGCTTGCTCAATTATTCATTACTTCGTATTATTTTAATAACTCTTAACACTTTTACCTTTATTTATTTATTTGATAGCTCCGATCGGATAGCTTCGTCTGCATATTACAGTATTATTATTTCCACCGGATATATAAAACATGGGGTTGTGTAAATGCCCAACTCTTGCCCCGTGGTCGAGGGTTAGTTCAATTGGAGTTTGCAACTACAATTATTATCCTCGAAGATATTCTATACAGAACCTGGTTAACTAGCTAGCTAGCTAGAAACTGCTAGCTAGCTAGCTAGCGCTAGCTAACTCCTTAGAGTTAACTGAACCAACAATTATGTTTTTTGTGTCGACCGAGGCTTCGTTGCAACAGCTTGACGGCGCGCGTGCTCCTGAACTGCTGTGTCAGTAGGGCGCCGTCTACGACCGTCTCTTGCCGATGTCACTTCTTCGGTTGTTGTGCCAATTGGTCCTGTTAGCCGTATCTCTTTGTTCCACGGCGCAAGCAGTTCAGGTCACGCGAAAGCCCGAACAAGCGCACACAGCCACCCCGCTATTCGTCGACGGCAAGGACGTTTTCGGGCGCACCCCACGATGCCGAACCTGCCATGTTTTGATGGATAACCTCAATGCCCGGCTTCTGCCGTTGTTGAAGAATTTGAAGGCAATAGAGAGCAGGCGGGTGAGGGGAAACGATGCAGCATCGCGGCGTTACGACTATGGGCTCTACGAGGATGTCATAGAGTCGCATGTGCAAAGCGCGTGCAGGATGAACGAACTCTGGCATAAGAGAGATTCTCGAAGAGAATGTGAAATAATCCTTGACAACCACGGCGAAGATCTCGTGTTCGCTTTTACAAGATGGCTCAGAAGGGGGATGCCTGACGAAGGCAGGGCCGAAACAACAGACTGGTCGTGGAATTGGGAAGTCTGCTACAAAGCCACGCACAGCTGTAGTGAAGAGCTATCCATGCACATTCTCGCAGAGTTTTCCGACGATGGGAGTGGCCAAGCAGAGCGTAAATACAGGAGTGAACCAAATCCTCCGAAAAACAGCAAGAAACACGGCCTTTTCAATGCCGTCGCGAGTAACTTTTATGAGGTTTTCATCGATGACGCTGATGTAGACGCCATTGCGTACGTTGCCTTTCCAGAGTCTAGACATGCCTTCCACCAATCGCTGATGCCAGCTTTGAGGAAGGTACAGGAAAGTTTTGATAAGAATCCAAAGGGCCAAGGATGGTTAAGGATCGGAGTTGTTGACGCAGAACTTAATGATATCCCCCCTCCTTATGGCACCGGCAAGTCTCAACCAACCCTATGTGTGTACGCAGCAGGTGTCAAGAACTGGCCAAGATATATAACCGATGACAATGAAGGAATGTTGACTGTGCATGACTTGCTGTACTTCATAATGAACACTTGTTCAAAACGCGTCAGCGAAACAGCTCGCGAGCTATTGAGAGACCTTTCTTATGAGTTCCTACATCACAGAGTGTGGGAACACGACGAAATGTGAGATTTTAAGCTAACAGTCGTAAATCATTATACCCATCAGGATTATTAGATACCATGACACCCTCCGTTTTCACCCGTCGATAGCACCAGAACGGTGGAGCACAGCCGCATTTCTCGCCCCGCGCAGTACCCGAGCTTTGGAAGTCCACGTCCGATGTCTGGAAGTCCCCAACCTGCACGGGCAAAATCTAGTTCAAGGTTGTGGGTCAGATGGCAAAGATATATCACTGATAACATCATAATACCGAAGGCAGCTGTGAAGCAAGCCGCATATATAGCTGTGGAGTGACTCATGAATGCTAAAGTAGAGCAGCCGTGAACTGTCGAGCCTGAAACTTCACAAACTTGCTATCTACGATGATAGGTGCAATCCGCAGCAAGTTCTCAACACGGACTGTCGGAAAAACGTTCACGCTCACATGTCGGTCTTCGACTGGCTTCGTGCTGATGCAACAAGTGTCTCCTAGAAGAGTTTTCGACTTTATCATTTCCGCGTGGGCAGACGTCTTGTCAACTGTGAAGTTGCCCGCGTTTGGATCCAAGTTTTACACCCACACGCAAGCTTGAGTTGTGATTACTCCACTCCGTCGCAGCTGAGTAAATATTGATCCCATATTGCACATTTTCAGTGAATGCGAATCCCAATCCTACACGAAGCCAAGATAAACTACGATCCTTGGGTTACTCACTGGCGTAAAGCAGCCAACCTTAGGACCCCAGCATCGTGTAAACCAGTAGTTATATTCTAGCAAGGGTCCTTTGAGAGTGTCTGCACTACCGTATCTATGCTCAAGTGATTGCCTTGAGGTCCTCGTGGTAAGGGTGTTTGACGTCACTCCTGAGGAAGTTGAACGAGACGGATAATACCTCGCTAGACCGAAGTACTGTTTTAAAAGGCAAAACCACTAAGTTTCACGTACAACTTGTGAAAAGTAAGGAGCAGGAGTGAATAAGGAGTAGGAGTCCCTACCTTTGCAGGTTCCTCTGCTAGACTAGCACAAAAAAAGGCTACCGCAAACGCTGCAGCTAAAGTCGTATTCTCGAGCTCATCTTCTCGATCCTGCATATGGTGATCTTCCGCGTTTGGAAGAAAATGCGCGACGTTCGACCTTTTGCCAAACATCATTACCTTTTGCCGGGCTAAGGATGCTGAGCTAGGCACGAAAGCAATGAATGATCCGAACGTCACCCTGACCACATATGCCCCGACGGGACACACAACTGCGCCGACCCAGAACGTTTGCAGTACGTTGGTGAAAGGTAGTTCTTGGTGCACTTTTTTGTGAGACTCACTACCGATCAGAAGGAATAAGCAATGCCACCCTAGCTGTGTAACGAGGGACGCGAGGAGGACGTAAGTTGCGACTGCGGAGGTTGTGCATATGGCCACAGTCACCCATATTTTTTGTCAGACAGGTCGTTGAAAAACACCCCCACAACGATTCTCTGTCATCTCTGCAAAGCCAGCCGATCGGCCGGGCATACAAGGGCGGTGGTTGAGCCGTGGAGAGTCGTATCCGTTGACCCCAAGGCCTGGTTCCATTCCTGGCTTATTCCTTGAAGAATGTTACGGAGGTACCTTCGAAGGTAGCATCGAGGTGTGGCACTTCGACGTAGCCGGAACGATCGACGATCATTTCGAGACAACGAGGCGTTCCGACGACCGCGTTGTTGAGGAGTACCGACGACCGCGTTGTCGAGGAGTACCGACACCGCGTTCCGACGACCGCGTTGTCTGTCGAGGAGTACCGCAAAGGAGTTGCGAAAGTGTGTCGAGGGTTACTTACGACAAAGTGAGAGTGGGCCCATAACCTTGCGGAATCGTCATAAAATCAGCTAATATATTTTGAAAATCGGCATATTACATTCAAGGGACATCGGTATCAGATAGATTCGGTTCGCAATGGGACATTGGTCTAGTGGTATGATACCTTCTTAGGGTGGAGGTGGTCGAGGGTTCGATTCCCTCATGTCCCCCAATTTTTAAAAAACAATTATTTGCCCAACATTGGCTCTTTTATTTTTCGCGGCTTCCCATGCTTTTCAGCAAGCCTTCTCGCGTTGCTCCGCGAATCTCATCCGATTCCAAAGATGAAGGTGGGCTGAGAATGGAAAACGACACTTGCCGAATAGCTTCGGATTATCCGCGGCGGTACGCGTTGTGTGAGACACGGTCGCTTATCGCTTGCTTTCCGGAAGAATGCACTGACGATGCAACCTGTTTGGTGGCCTTGAAGGAAGGACCCGGATTGTTTTTGACACAGTCCGTGGAGAAGGCAAGGGGCGAGTGCTGTTTCTCGTTGTTGTGTTTGACGTATACTTCGTTTATACTCATTTTAAAATTCAAATCGCAGGCCGCATCAAGCTTCAGAGCAGCTCAGAAAACATCAGTAGGAAAACGGTGTTTGGTTGCATCGGCACGATACGTCTTCTTGCAGGACATTACCTGATTGTTCTGACATCTTATGAGGTTGTGGACCAAATTCAAGGATATCGTGTTTACAGAGCAACTGGTTTCGACACTGTGCGTTGTTTTGCTCCTGAAACGTATGGTTCCCTCTCAAAAGTACAGAAAAGAGACGAAAGTCGGTACCTGCACATTTTGCACGCCTCCCTTCAATGCGGATCCCGTCGACTTTATTTTTCATCGGGGTACGATCTGACACTGAATCGCCAACGACAACATTTATTCAGAAGTAGCTCCCGTGCGCCATGCTTTCCAAAGTACCAAGGAGATATGATGGTGAATGACGAGCAGACAGTTTCCGAGGTCAGATTTTGTACGGCGCATGAAAGAAGTGATCCAAATACTGATGGGTGCCACGTGGAAGAGCCTGGAGCTGCTGAATATCCGATTACTTGCTGGCAAACAGCTGACAAACGATTTTGCTGGAATCAGCTACCCGGTAAAACTCTTGCTGCAGCAGTTAAAGCAAAGGGAAATGTTGGTCATCACGACATACAGTCCGTCATTTTGCCCTTGGTGTGTGGCAGCTTCGAGTCAATGCAAGAGTCAATCATGAACACCACTGTGAAGGTTACCCTCATAGCGCGAACCTCAATCGGGCGGGTTGGCATCAGAAATCATTGCCGCGGCTTAGATTCAGGAGGTGAGGCAGCTAACTTCATTGAAACTGAGCAAGTGTTGGAAATTCCGGGATGCAGAGCCATGTATTCTTTCGTCATCATCCGCGGCTCAGTGCCTCTAAGATGGTCGCAGCCCTTGGTAAATCTCGCATGGAACCAGCGAATCCAAGTGAATGAGCCCACTGATATTACCCCAGTACATAGGCATTTCGCTCGTTTACTGTCGCGGTATGGAATCATAACAGTGGTTGATCTTCTTGGTACAAGCGGAGATGAAGGTCGCTTGAAAGCTTGTTTTAAGAAGGCATTGGCCTCACTCCCGCTTCCGCGGATGTGTGGTGAGAAGGGCGTGCGCTATTTCCAATATGATGTCCGCACAGAATCTCAAAGAGGATTTCCTGCCCAACTGGAAGAGTTGCGAACTTGGTCTAAATCGGAAGTCTGTCAACAAGGTTACTTTGCTAACATGCTCGACGACAGAGCTGTAAATGCTGCGATAAGAATGCAGAAGGGCGTCTTTAGAGTGAATTGTAAAGACTGCCTTGACCGCACAAATATCATTCAGTGTTTGCTTGCTCAAATTGCTTTACAACAGCAAATTCGCACAGCAAAAGCCCAGTATGGTGACAGCATGAGTCCGAGGGTAGTCAGGATGCACCGCAAGCTATGGGCCAATCATGGCGATCGAATAAGTCTGCAGTATGCGGGAACTGGTGCTTTAAGGCGAGATGTAGTGCGGGTTGGGAAGCGCACTCTCACAGGTTTACTTCGAGATGGCCGAGTCGCACTTACTCGGTATGTCAGGGCAAAGTTTTCTGATGGCTGGGCACAAGATGGCCTGAGTTTATGGACTCTAAATAATGATGAGCTGCCCGTCCGAAATGCAAGGTATGGGTGGAGTTTTTCTTTTCGATTTGCCTGCTGTGTTTTGAACCGATTTCTGCAGGAGGGGGTTATGTTTGAATCACCCGTCCTTTCCTGAATGAAGTAGACAGGAAAAACAGTAGAGTATCCAACGAAATATGCTGACACGCTTTTTGCACAACGATAAGGTATGGGTTCCTTGCATCGGCGAAAACAAGTTCGCGAATAGCCTAAGTTTAGATTGAAAGATACCGAAGTCCTTAAAGGCCACTTGCTCAGGAGGGAAGTAAAAGGCGGAAATCGATGAATTTTTCTAAGCATGCGGGGCAGCTTTACGAGACATCTTGCGAAGTAGGTTGCCCATCTCTTCACGCTTCTTTTTGCCTCGAAGATGAGTTCCAAGCTGCGAAGGAAGGAACGAAAACAGTTGGTAAGAGGTTGTCGTTTATCCAGGCAGAATCGTCCGAGATACGAAGTCCTTTCGTACTTGGTTTGAGTTCGGCAACGAGTCAGCTGCAAGGCACCGTAACTTCTTGTAATGGTGCAACCGCGACGCGAACGCGAGAAAAACACGCAAGCGATTCCTCGGCAGGCGGAAAATTAGGGTAAACCCTATCGGGAAAGTAGGAAAACCCTAGAACCGACGCACCTTTCTCTTTGCCAGCTTGAGCGCACGTTTGTCTCTGCCCACCTTCAAAAGCTCCATGAGACGTTTTTCGTAAGGAGCGCTACCGACGACATCCCGGATAAGGTCGCGGATCACCTTAACACGCTTCCCAAGTTTCTGTAAAGCAGACAGCTGAGCAAACCAAGAAAAAACCTCGACAGCTTGACTCGACGTACCCCCTTTCGCTGTGAAGGGCGCGCAGCAAGCTTGCGCTTGGACACGACGTGTCCTTTGCTGAGACCGACTGCAATGCCGTCCATGTTGATGCCGCGTATTTCTAACACGTGCGGTCGCTTATACGGTTCTCCCGCACAATGGCACGGCGGCTCCAAATCCGCTTTTATTTTATTATTCGTGCGTGAGTGGTGATCCATCCACCAAGCGGAAGCGGATTGCATTTTGGTAATCCTATTAAGAGTATTGTACGCCCGGTTTTGGTAATCTACATACGTACATATATTTGTACGAACGAAGATATATTTCCTACTCGTAATTAATATGTCATATCATATCTTATTAATAATGTTTATTAATATATGTGGTTATAAATAAAAGTTCATACAAGCAAACAAGCATAGACTAATCTTATGTAAAAAGCTCAATATATTAAATACATAATAATCTTACGAACGAACGAATGAAGATATCTTCCTATTCTGATATGCATAAGGGTGAGACATTTTTTTATGCATAACGATTTTATATATTAAATACCTTCGTAATAAGAACGTAAAAAGACTTCATCATTACGATCCACACAATCGCTCCAGTGGGCAAACAGTATAAAGATTCCGCTTATGTTCTCGTAAGCGACTTATCCTTAAACTGTTACGAAGGTATTCTTCAGAATATAAGTTTATTTCGTAGACTAATAATACCTGCCTTCGTTCGTTCGTTCGTTCGTATTTAATACGTTTCGTAAGGTTTCGTATTATTACCTTCGTTCGTAAAATACTTGATAATTATTATTATTGCGGATTGTATCGATTATAATATTTCGTTTTCGTGCTATTTTTCCCGATGGCGCCTCGTCATCAGTATGATAATTCGTATGTCGTATGATAATCCCCTGTCGATGTACATTCCAGCACCAGCGGGAATACCTTTTTTCTTACTTTTTTTTGGTGGCGCACTCTCTATGAGTATTCAATTTGGGACGTGTCGCACACAGGCAATCAGTCACAACCACACAAACAGCATTACAGAATGAGGGCATATAAATGTACTATACTGTAGCGCTCTATCTGTTAACCTTCGTAAGCTTCGTACGTAGACAACATATGTATGGAAGTGGTTTCGTTCGAATGAAACTCGTACGTTATTTACGAAGTTACTTGTATTACATCTCAGGGGTTTTTAGGGAGACCGCCTTTCAAATGGAATTAAGATGTGAAGTGAATTCTGGTAACGAAACATTATATGGGGGATTTAACTCAAGGATTGACGGTTGATTCAATCAGGCCGATTAGTGTGGCAGGTGTGACAGGGTTGACGACAGGGTTTGGTTTTGATAAGAGCGCTTTGAAAGCGGAAACTGTCGGTTTGATACGAGCGCTTTTTACACGAGCAAGATGCGCGCTCATGTAGCCGCTGACGCGCGAGTAACGAGCGGTGCGCTGTATCTTTAGG
>Ga0209630_10001605_pt1 | contig 23847 bp, 22 predicted proteins | sample COG_01_FD_184745 | JGI IMG/M metagenome (GOLD analysis project Ga0209630, IMG submission 184745) | Pelagic Microbial community sample from North Sea - COGITO 998_met_01 (SPAdes) (version 2) | ecosystem: Environmental > Aquatic > Marine > Neritic zone/Coastal water | place: Helgoland, sampling... | reverse complement strand
AAATTTCCTGATATGCCAATAAAGGTATTTCTCTGTTTAAAAACTTTATCCCCATCTGCTCTGCCGTCAGTAGGATCTATTTCATTTTCAATTTGTATTAAAAAATTAAGATTATCTGATAGTTTTAATTTAGACTTAAAACCAACTCTTGAAGCATTATTTAAGGTATCTGTTTCTGTATCTAGACCATCGTCAATTTGAGCTATGCTCATATTAATTTTTCCATAGAAATCACTAGATGCATTTAAGGTAAAGTTAAATGTCATACATGTTATTAAAAAAAGCTTTGTTGCTAGAGAGGTCAAAGTTAATTTATTTTTCATAATTTAATATTAATAGTTAATTTAATGTTGCTATTAAATCATATATTTTTTTCATGTATTCACTCAAAATTAAGTGTTTTCATAAAAATTACTACCAAGACACATATGTGTAACTTCAAAACAATTTTGTAACAAAAAACTATTAATATTTACTTTTTATAAACATTTGTCGATAATCTATGAATGCCTGAAGCCAAACAAGAGCGAAGTAAAAAAAGAATACAAATAATTCTTGATACTGCAGAAAAAATTCTTTTAGATGAGGGTTTAGAATCTTTAACGATTGCAAATATATCAAAATATTCAGGCTTAAAGAGAACATCAACATATAAATTTTTTCCAACAGCTGATAGTCTTAAGGAAGCTTTAATTATTAAATATATAAATGACTGTTCAGAATATTTTGAAGAAAAATCATATAATATTAATACTGAAAACTTATCAGTTGTAATTTTAAGGTATGTCGAAATACTTTATGACTATTTTCAAGAATCAAGTTCAGCCCAAATAATTATATTAAAAAATACAGTTAATCCACCTATTGATTCATCGGTTATCAGAATACTTTCAACAACTATCCAATCCTATATAGAATCAAATATTAAACTTCCAGACATGCATAATAAGGACGGAATTTATAGAGTTCTTACCCAAGTTGTAATTTCTATATTTTCATTAAATGTTAAAGAAAGCGGTTTACTTAATGAGACAGGTAAAATTGAAGCTCATAGAGCTGGATATTCTTATATGCAAAACTGGGTTAATCAGAGTTCTTAAAATCTATATAAAAATATAGGCCAGATCCAGTTGTAATTGTCTTTACAATGAGAGGCGTGAATAAATCATAAAAGAGATTTTGTGCCATGATTCTAGATCTAATAATAATCATAACGAAAAAATAAGTGTTAACAAACTTAAATAATAAATTTTTTAAAAGTCTAATTTTTTTTAAATTAATTTTTATTATCCAATCAAACCCCTGTAACAAGCCTGATTAATACATAGAAAAGAACAGTCAAGGAAGCTCCAGCAGGTATTGTTACAACCCAGGATAAAATGATTCTACCAATAGAACTTAAATCTAAATGCGATACACCTTTTGCTAATCCAACACCAATTACAGCACCTACTAAAGTATGAGTTGTTGATATAGGAAAACCAATATAAGTAGCGGCAACAACAGTTGACGCTGCAGCCATTTCAGCAGAAAAACCTAGACTTGGAGTTAGGTGAGTAATTTTACTTCCAACTGTCCTGATGACACGTCCACCAAGCATAGATAAACCAAAAACAATACCAATACCACCAATTAATAAAACCCAAGGGCTTACAGTAGCTTTTGCGCCTATTGCTCCTTCAGAGGCAACACTGATGATAGCAGACATAGGACCAATAGCATTTGCAACATCATTAGAGCCATGAGCAAAAGCCATAGCAGATGCAGTTACGATCATTAAAATGGCAAAAGCAGATTCAACACCATGTTCTCTAATTTTTTCTTTGTTTATATTTAATAAAATTGAAGAAATTATTGAAACAATAATACCCAAGCCGATAGTAACTATGACTACTTCATTGTCAGTCAAAGGAATGCCGACATGCTTAAGACCCTTTCTAGCAGTAACAAGTCCTATTATTACTGCAACAAAAAAACTATAAACTGGAATTAAAGTAACCGCTGCCTGAGATGGGTCTCTTCTATCTAAAATAAATTTCTTTGCACTCAAGAACAAAAGAAATGCAAATGTTCCAGATATAGCTGGTGATACGATCCAGCTAGCTGCAATAGTTACAACCTTATCCCAAGAAACAGCTTCAAATCCTGCTGAAATTATTACAAAACCTACTATAGAACCAACGATTGAATGAGTGGTTGAAACAGGCCAGCCTTTGGAACTAGCAATTAAGAGCCATGTTCCAGCTGCGCAAAGTGAAGACATCATACCAATAATAAATATATTCTCTTTTCCAACATATAAATCAGGATCAACAATACCCTTTCTTATGGTTGAGGTTACCTCTCCGCCAGCTAAATATGCTCCAAGAAATTCAAATATTGCAGCTATAAAAATAGCTTGCTTAAATGTAATCGCCTTACTTCCAACAGAAGTACCCATTGCATTAGCAACATCATTAGCACCAATACCAAATGCCATGAAAAAGCCAGCAAATGCAGCTATAATCAATATTAAAGTCGGATCTAAAAATAAAGTTTCGATAATAGTTCACCAATTAGAAAATATAGTATGTATTTTGAATCTATTTTGTTACATTAATGTGACTTTTAATGAGACTTTTTGTGAATTTAATTTCTTTAATTTAAAACTTATATATGAATCTAATATCGCTTGATCAATCAGAATATAAGAGACTTGACACCAAAGCTTATACTTTGGAAAAAAGAAGACTTCAGATTGAATTATTAAAACTTCAAGAAGATGTTATAAAAAATAACAGAAAAATTTGCATACTTTTTGAAGGGAGAGATACTGCAGGAAAAAGTTCTGCAATAAAATTTTTTTCAGAATATTTAAGACCTAATAATTTTAATTATGTACAACTGGGCATTCCTTCAAAATGGGAATCATCCCATTGGTTTCAAAGATGGGCAAAGGTCATTCCAAAAGAGGGGGAAATGTCATTTTTAGATAGATCTTGGTACACAAGAGCTATCACAGAGCCAATAATGGGATACTGCACAGAAAATCAATACAGACTTTTTATGAACAAAGTAAATGACTGGGAAATGAAATTGATTGATGATGGGGTTGAGTTGATAAAATTCTATTTCTCTCTTTCCAAGGACCAGCAAACAAGAAGAATGCAAGCAAGAAAAAACTCTCAATTGAAGTATTGGAAATTATCAAAAAATGATGAAAAGATAGTTACAAAATGGGATGCATTTACTTTATACAAAGATCAAATGTTCAAGAAAACTAGTACGGAAGTTTCACCATGGGTGTCAATCAATTCAAACAATAAAATGATAAGTAGATTAACTTCCCTAAGATATCTGTTAATACAGACTGATTATGAAAATAAAAAAATTCTGAAGCCTGCTAAATATTCAAAAGATATGGCAAACTATAGCGCTTCAATTGAAGGTGTTAGATTTGATAATCTAACTTACGAACAATTTATGATAATTACAAAATATAGTGATGATACCTAATGAAAATAGCTTCAATTGATATAGGTACGAATGCTATAAAATCAAAGATATTTAAGACCACACCTACTTCTATAGAATTTATTGAAGGCATAAGATCGCCCATAAGGTTAGGAACAGATGTTTTTAATACTGGTTTCTTAACTAAAGATAAATTGAATCTTCTTATAAACACATTAAAAAAATATCAGAAACAATTCATTAAACACAATATTACTATGTATGAAATTGTAGCAACTAGTGCATTCAGAGAAACTCAAAACTCAGAAGAAGCTAGAAGATACGTTGAAAATGAAATAGAGCATCCAATTAGAATAATTTCTGGTTTAGAAGAAGCAAAATTAATTAGATTTCATCCAAAAGCACAATCTAAAGCTAGCAAAGTATATGTTGATGTTGGTGGCGGTAGCACCGAAATATACATATATGAAGATCATAAGCACATAATTCAATCATTTCAGCTGGGTGCTGTAAGAAGTATGCTAAATAAAGATAATTCTAATGAGTGGTTAAGGTTAAAAAAATGGCTAAGTAAGCAATCAAAAACTAAAACCCTTGTTGGGCTTGGGGGTAACATTAGATCGTTCTTGAACCTTAATAAGGTAAAAAAAATGGGAACAAATAATTTTATCAAAAAAGCATTAGTTCTTAGCAAGCTTGATGTTGATAAAAAAATATCTAAATACAGTCTGCAACAAGATAGAGCTGACGTTATAGATTATGCATTAAATATATATATTGAAGTAATTAAGACTCTTGAAATTAATGAAGTTAAATCAACAAAATGGGGCGTTTCAGACTCTATTGCTGTAAAAACATTTCATGAACTTTATTCTAAAAAAATTTCAATATCTAGAAGTTAAAAATAAGAGTCACGCCAATACTGTCATTAAAATTTTTATAATTAATCTTTTTTATATTTAAATCGGTTTTATTGATAATATTTTCAGAAAGAGTCGCCGCACTATTAATGTTATTTGCTGTAAAAGTTACTGTAAATAATTCGTTTGTTTTAGTTATATTAAGCTCAGAAATTAAATCAATTAAATCATTTTTTGTAATTATTAAATTAATATAAGATTCACTAAGAGAAGATCTTTCCATGGTTGATTTAAGCTTAGAGGCTTTATAGAAGACATACTCGTAATCAGATTTTGCTTTATTTAAATTTTTTGAAGAAATTTTATAATCATCATAGAGTCCCTTGATAAGAATAATCAAAATAAAGAAAATTATTAAAATTAAAGCGATTGCTAATAATTTTTTTTCTCTATCTTGTAGGTTATTAAAAAAGTTAATCATTGTTATTCAATCCAGCTTTAAGAGTGCCGCTTATGAGGCCATCGATTGACTCAAGATCATTATCAATAATTTGGATATTAAACCTTGAAGCATTATTTTTTAAAATATTGAATTGGAATTCAGGCATGGAGTTAATCTTTATAGATGCATAAGAGGCATCAATATCAATTGAAATATCCGAAATATATTCAGACCCATATTTAAAAAATACATCTAAATCAGGAATTTTTACTGAAATTAAATTTGATTCAGGTATTTGTTTATAAATTTGATCAATTTGAGATTTGGGATCAATGACCTTATTGATATCTTTATCGATGGCTTTAAAAATATCAAATGTTGAAGAGCTATAAAGACTAGCATTAGCATTATTTTTGTATGTTAAAAAAAATGGTCCTGCGATAATGAAGCCAATAGCTACTGCACATAATAAAATTTGAAGTTTTGATAAATTAAGTTTCTTAAATAATAAATTTAGGGATATATCTAAGCTATAAAAATTAGGTAGAGAATCAATTTGTGATAAATTAATTTTAGTTAAATCAAATAATTTATCTACCGGCTTGTCTTGAAACTTATTAATAAGATTTTTATTTGAGCTATAAATTAAAGGGCTGAAATTTGGTTTATTATTTATAACAATATCTAAATACTGATTTAAAGAAGATTGATCGCATGAAAAACCAGTTTTATTTGAATAAGAAATCATATATTTATCTTCAAATTCTGTAATTACATCTTCTCCAGGTATTATGTTTATTAAATACTCTGGGAAAACATGAATTTGTGCATTTAATTCACTTAAAGATTTATTTAAGTTTTTTAAAAAAACCTTATTTACAACATACGCTGCGCCATTAAATAAAAAATACTCATTATCAGATACTGCTTCAGCAAATATAGAGTCAACATCAGAGATGAAGTTAGCGGTATTTATTTGAGGAGATAGTGACTTGTTTTCTTCAAATTCATATGATGTTACTTGTGAGGATGGAATTAAAACAAGAAGTTTATCAGACTCATTTAGATTATTTAATTCATCAAAATTATTAATACTGAACTTCGATTTATTATCATCAGAAATATTATAAATATTGATAGAATTGGTATCTTTATGCGATAGGTTTGCTAAATATAGGCTCATTTAAATACCATTATAAGTTCTTGAGATAATATAGCTATTATTAGGTCCATAATATATTTTACTTACAGATTCAGAATAAAAATTCTCATAGGTAAGATTTGTTATTAATTCAAAGTTTATAGAGGAAAAAGCAATATAATTCTGGGATATTTCTAAATTATAAGCAGGAAAAAGATTTTTTAATTCATTCAGATCTTTAATTCCCTCTTCAGGAATATTATCAATAATATATTCAGCATCACTATATGAAAGATTTTCAAATAATGAACTAAGCAATGCAACTTGATTGGTTGAAATTGTATTGAGATTTATTGATAGATTGTTATCTGGTCTTGCACAAAAGTTTTGATCAAATAAATTCCAACCAATAGCTCTGATTGCTGGTAAACTTTTTATTTCATCAATATGTAAAAAAATTCTTCCTGATGTATATTCTTTTGGATTATTAAGCTGTCCTGAATAATAATAATCTTCGTGACCAAAAGCTCTAGGGTTTGAATCTTCGTCAATCCAATCTAATACTTGATCAATAGCTTCATCTATTAAATTATTCTCAACTTCATTTAAGACCATTAATCTTTTAAAAACAGCAATATTTTCTTTATTAGGTTTGTATGTGTTATTGATTTTTGTTACTAGTGCATTAATGTTAAAACAGTTTGATGTATCTATCAATTTTCCACTCACCAAACCTTTACTGGTCTCAAAAATAAAAACATTAACAAAAAGTGCGTTATTTTTTGCATGCATTTTTGAGTTAAACCTAAGCTCGTTGTCTATTTTTTTTAAAGCCAAAGATTCCATGCTTGTAAAAATATTTAAAGAAACAGTTTGAAATTCTAAATATTGAGCTCTTTTAAAGGATACAAAATAATTATTACCAATTAAGACTGCAATAGATGATAGCAATAAGACAGTTAAAAGAACTGATATTAATACAACTCCTTTAGTCTTGAATTGCATATTTAATATCTGGATTAATAATCCAGTTGTATTCTTTATTATCTACTATGAATTCGATCTTGATTAAAGTTGGTATTTTTTTTGAGGTAATTAGGCTAATTGGCCAAGATTGATGCCATTTATTTTCATAAAGAAAAGAGATTTGAATATCTTTTATATCATTTATTATAGTAGAGCTTATATAGTCATCTGCGCTATATGGATTGGAAGAAAAATATTGTCTTCTGAGAAGGTTATTATCCTCAACAATATACTGAATTCTTTTTAAGGGCGAAACATCGTTAGAGAAAGACTTTACTTTAGTTGTAAACATTATATTTTCAGAGCCCAGTTCACTGATAAAGGTTCCGTAGATTTTATTACCATAAAAATCTTTTATAGGCACATTCACTAACTGTCTAATATCTCTTCTTAAAATACTAGATGCTAAACTAAGTTCTTTTATTGCATTTAAACGTTCTGAGGATTCTGATTCAGAAGCTAATGATGATTGTAAAATGTTTGATGAGATGACTGCTATCATCGATAAAATAATAAGCGTAACCAATACTTCAATTATCGTAAAACCATTTTTATTCATTAGCTATGTAACCTTGTGTTCTATATATATACTTATTTGAATCTTTTAATTTAATTAAGATTTCATATTGTAAAAAATCTTTTGTATCGCCCTCTTTGAAATTTTCTTGCCATTCCCATGTTTTACCCCCCATATCTATAAAGCCATTTCTATTTGAATTTATACTTGGTTTATCAATAGAGTGAATTAAAGCGATTCTATTATTAGCAACTTCTTTGGATAGGTAATGATCTTGTAAATTAAAAATAGAAACATTAGTTGAAAGGATTAGGTTATATAACACAATTATAGATGTGCTTAATATAAATAAAGCTACAACAACCTCTATTAAGCTAAAGCCTTTTTTAGTAGGAGATGATTTGTGAAACGATTTTTCCATTTTTATTTATTGTGATCTTTTGAGTATATTCATTAAGAAAAATATTAATTATGCCGCCTGAGTTTTCTCCAGAAGGATAGAATATTATCAAAGGAATATTTTTATCATAGTTTTGAAAATCAATAATAGCTCCATCAAATGATTTAAAGGTTTTTTTATATTCTGAAAAATCATCCCAATTTAAAGAATACGGATTATCTATATCTTTGATATTAATATTTTTATAATCTAAAAAATAAGAAAATTCATCTTTATTATTTGCATGCCATCCAATTATATTTCCTGTAACAATGCTCTCTTCAGTAAGAAAATCAAAAGCATTCTTAAATGAAGATTGATTTTTTGATATTGAGGTAGCTGTACTAAAATTTAAAAAAATTAATGATGAAGCTATACCAATTACTATTAGTACTACTAATATCTCTATGAGAGTAAAGCCCTTAGATAACTTATTCCATCCAATTTCCGATGTCAGTGTCATCACCAGTACCGCCCTCCATTCCATCTGCTCCTAGAGTATATAAATCAAATTTTTTTGATTTTCTTGGGGGATATTCATAAATATATTCTCTACCCCACGGATCTATAGGAAGAGATGATATATAACCATCTTCTGGAAATAGATATGGATTTTTTAAAGCAGTGTTTGGAATGATAAGTGCCTCAAGGCCTTGAGAGGTTGATGGGTACTGTAATTCATTAAATTTGTACATTTCTAAGGCTTTTTCTGTTTGAGCCATGTCAGCCTTAATTTTTTCTAAATTAGCTCTTTGAAATACAGGTGCTACATTAACAACTACTATTGTTCCAAGAATCCCAAGTATAACTAAAACCGCCATTAGCTCTATCAATGTAAAACCTTTTTGATGTTTCTTCATAATTTATCCTAGAGAAAGAGTATTCATTTGCATTATCGGTATTAGTATAGCTAGAACTATTAACATTATAAATCCACCCATAAAAATAATAACAAGCGGTTCTAAGAGTGATAGAAATATTGATCTTTTGGATTCAATTTCATTTTTTAAAAAGCTTGAGGCTTTATTAAACATTTTAATTAAGTTTCCTGACCTGTAACCGCTTGAAATAAGTTGAATAAAAATTTCTGGGAAAATACTTGCCTGGTTTAATGAATATACAAAATCCTTACCTTCTATCACATCATTTTTTATTTCCATTACCAAACTATATAAATACTTGTTATTTAAAACTTTTGCTGATTCAGATAAAGCTGTATCTAGATTAGATCCAGACTCCATAATTAAAGCCATTGTGCTTGAAAATCTTTCAATTTCTGAAACTAATATAAAATTACCCGCAAGAGGAATTTTTAATAATTGCTTGTGTGCTGAGATGTGATTGTTTATCTTAGAGATATACCTTTTATAGATAAATGATACGGTCGCAACTACAAACAATATTGCTAAAAGAATAATAAATATATTATTTGATAGGCCTAGTAACAACTTTGTTATTAGTGGTAATTCAACTCCAGCCTTAATGAATTGGCTTATTACTTGGGGTAATACAAAAACCAATAATGCTATTATAACTATTATTGAAAAACCTATTAATATAAAAGGATATGTTAATGCTGAAAAAACTTTTTGACGAATGGAGGCACTTTCTTCGAGATAGTCTGCTAACTTACTAAATATAGTATCTAAACTTCCAGATGAATCACCTGCAGTAATTAAAGATGAGTATGTATTATCAAATACACTAGGATATTTCATCATTGATTGACCAAGTCTTTTTCCTTGAACAACATCCTCTCTAAGACTATATAAGATATTAATTAAATCTTTATTATTTAATTGATCTGCTGTAATTTTTAATGCATCTACTATTGAAGTATTTGCTTCTAAAAGTGTTGCAATTTGTCTTGTCATAATTACAACATCTTTATTTTTAACTTTAGATTTTATCCCTTTTAGGCCATGAGATTCAATTACATTAATAGGGGTAAGATTGAGTTCTTTTACAAACCTTCTTGCCTCTCTTTCAGATTGTGCGCTAAGAACACCTTTTTTCTTTTTACCGGCATTGTCGAGTGCTAAATAGTTAAATGTTGGCATCTTCTTTAAGATTTCCAACCCTTATTAGCTCTTCAGCAGAAGTTATACCATTTTTTAATAATTCCAAAGATGCATCATCAATTGATTGATTTTCTTTAAATACATGATTGGCTATTGTATTTTCTGATGCATTGTTATGAATTAATTCCTTTAACTCTTTGTCAACCTGTATGCATTCAGCAATAGCGATTCGACCCTGATATCCAGTATGAGAGCATGAAAGACATCCGGATGAATTCCATACTTTTTGCGATGAATCCAGACTAAATAATTTTTGAGTCTGAGTGGATGCTGTCCCATTCTTTCTGCAATCTAAACATAGTCTTCTAACAAGCCTTTGCGATATTATTGTTCTAAGGCTGGATGCTAACAGAAATGATTCAATACCCATATCTCGCAATCTTGTAATTGCTGCAATAGCACTATTGGTATGAACTGTTGATAGTACTAAATGACCTGTTAAGCTTGCCTGTATACCAATCTGAGCGGTCTCTACATCCCTCATCTCACCAACCATTACCACATCTGGATCTTGTCTTAGAATAGCTCTTAAACCTTTTGCAAAAGTGTAGCCTGTTTTAGTATTTACTTGTGTTTGTCCAATCCCGTTCAAAGTGTATTCAATCGGGTCCTCTACTGTAAGTATATTTTGAGACGAATCACTTAAGTATCTTAGGCCTGCATATAAAGTGGTTGTTTTTCCAGAACCAGTAGGACCTGTAAATAAAATTATGCCCTCAGGATTTTTTAGTGATGACTTGTAATTTGAGAGTATTTTAGATGGTAATCCTAAATCTTCTATATTTATTTGGGCAGATTGTTTATCGAGAAGTCTTAAAACGACCCTTTCTCCATATGATGAAGGAAGAGTAGAAACTCTGACATCAACACTTTTATCACCCAATGATAGAGACACTCTTCCATCTTGAGGAAGCCTTCTTTCTGATATATCTAATCCTGAAATAATTTTTATTCTTGATATTAAAACAGATGATATTTTACTATCTTGTGATAAAACTTCTCTAAGAATTCCATCCACCCTAAAACGAACAATAATTCTTTCTTCGTATGGCTCAAAATGTATATCTGATGCTTTAGCTTTAATTGCTTGACTTATAACACCATTAATTAACTTTATTATGGGTGTATCATTCGAACCACTTAAAAGATCTTCAGTGGCAGAGATAGATCCGGCAAAAGTTTGTAAATCAAATTCATCTGATAGTTCTTCAGATATATCATTAGAAGCATCTTCAATACTAAAGGTGTTAGTTAATAATTCATTAAATTTAGATGTATTGCACGTGGTTAGAAGAAAATCAGTTTTTAAAAATTTATGTATCTCATGATATAAATCAGGTGAAATTTTAATTGGAGAAATAACTTCAAAGCCATCTGAAGTTTTTGTTGCTATAACTTGATTCTCTTTAACAAAATCATAGGGAAATATATTAAATCTATTTTGTCTTAATGAAATATCAGACATGATTTTATCAATCTTTAGATTCAGTTAAATCAATTAATTCCGTTGATTCACCTGTTAGAATTTGTTTTGCTTTTATATAATTATATTTTTCATTAGAGGTTGCGTTTGCTGAAGCAGAATCAATAATTATTGTTGGTCTAAGGAAAACCATCAAGTTTTTCTTAACAGTTGTCGATGATGATGATTGAAATAACCTACCCAAAACAGGTATCGAGCCTAATAATGGCACCTTCGAAATACTATCTTGCGTGTCCTCATCAACAAGACCGCCTAGAACAATAATCTGATTATTATCTACCAATGCTGTTGTCTCAATAGCTCTTTTATTAGTGATAATATCTATTCCACTCATAGGCACTCCAGCAACCCCAGATACTTCAATTTTAATCTGCAGTACAACTGAACTTCCTTCATTTATTTGTGGAGTGACTTCAAGTTTAATACCAACCTCTTCTCTTGAGGTGGTTCTAAAGGGATTAGAGTTATTTGTACCTAAACTTTCACCGGTTGTGATTGGTATTTCTTGTCCAATAATTGATGTTGCAAGTTCATTATCCATTGCCAATATTGATGGTGTTGAGAGAATGTTAGAATTTGAGTCTTGAGCAATAGCATTAATAATACCTACAAAATTATCTTTACCTGGAGTTAAATCACCAAAACCAGCTATTAGACCTTGAGTATTTAATAGTGATGCGGATGCTGCTGTTGATAAAGTTACATCAGTGGAGTCTGCTGCAGATCCGACGATAGAAAGTAAATCAGGACCAGACCCCCCAAATCTTGTTACTCCAATTGGAATACTGTCTTTATCGGTGCCATTAAAGATAGTCTCAATACCAAGACTTTTGGCTGCAGTTTCTGAAAGTTCTACTATAATTGCTTCAACTAATACCTGAGCCCTTCTGATATCTAGCTGAGAAATAATATTCCTAATTGTTCCAAGGTTAGATTCTGCTGATGATATTATAAGAGAGTTAGTTGGTACATGATGTGTGATTACAGTTTTAGCGCCGTCAGCATCTGGCGGGAAACCGCCAGAAATTGAATTTAAAATAGACGATATATCATCAGACTTTGCATACTTTAAATAAATAACATCAATTGAATCATTAGATCTAATATCTCCATCAAGAGATTTTAATGTTTCTTTTATATTGGAGGTTACAAACTCATTAGCAGAAACAATTACTGAATTAGAAGGGCTAAATGGAATAGCAATAAATTTATTTATTGTTGGATTGTTTTGTGCCTTTAATTTGTCTAATATTCTAACCGCCTCTATTGATGATAAGTTTTCAAGTTTTATTATAGAAATTTTAGCGGTATTATTTTTATCAAGATCCTTGATCAAACTCTTAATCCTATCAAGGTTGCTTATCCTATCTACCAATAAGATGGAATTAATTGAAGGGATGCTAGATAAATGAGACTGTCTTCCAGTAATCGGTTTAATCATTGGTAATATTTCTTCCGTAGATCTATTTATTAGAGGTATAACAAGAGTTTGGTAGTCTCCTGAAGACATAGATAACAGACTATCATCTCTTGTGGCTTCATTTTCAGGGACAACTCTAACAAAGCCTTCTTCAACAATAGCACTAAAACCATTTACCTGAATTGTCCTTAAATAAACATCCCATACCTGCTTTCTGTTTAAATTTGCATTTGAATAAATCGTTACTCTTCCCTTTACCCTAGGATCAAGAATAATTGTTTTTTTAGAAAACTGAGCAATATCTTGGGTTACTTTAGTAATATCAACATCTTCATAATTTAGGATAAAAGAATCTTGAGAGTAAAGTGAATTAATATTTCCAATGGAAAACATTAATACTAGTAAAATTTTATTAAAAGTTTGCATATTATCTATTTATCCTTTTGTTTCTCAATTTTATATATTTTTTGCCCTTGACGGAATAAGGCATCATTTTGATTTACTTCAACAAGCTCAAATGAACCTTCAAGAAAATCCCCAAGTGCAACAAGAAATTGATTATTACCTTTTTTAACAATTACGGAAGAGTCTTGATTGCCAGACCTTATACCAATTAATTTATAATCAAATTCTACTTGGTTATTTTCGTCAACAAGAAACTCATCTACTTTTGATGATGAAGAGTTAGTTTTAAAATCATTAAGATTTATGTTATCTAGTGTTAATATTTTTGGTTCATCCATATTAGAAGAAATAATTAAAAATATAATAAATACTAAAGGTAACATTAGTGTGGATAAAAATATTTTTTTTATAATTCTAAAATTTATCATAAATATAAGAAATGATTGTAGCTCATATTAATAATAAAAAATAAAAAATTAACCCCTAATGAGACTATGGTACCTAGTTTATATTGGAAATATAAACTTAATTTATGCCTGAAATTTTGATTACTTTATTTAGTCTCCCGGACTTCATGAAAGAATGAAATTTTTTCCAAATTGACTTTACCATTTTATGGGCTCCTTTATTACATAAATGTTTCATTTATGTGACATTTATGTGACATCATAAATCTTTAATATTTACTTGTAAAGTTTTATTTTTTTACAGGCAAGGTAAACCAAAAAATACTTCCAGCATCTTTATTATTTAAAACACCAACTTCTCCATTTAAACTGTTTATTAAATTTTTAACGATAGCTAAACCCAGGCCACTTCCTTTATTATCAGAAGCTCTTGCTGCTGCAGTTCTATAAAACCTATCAAATAAAAACTCTTGATCGTTTTCTGAAACTCCATCTCCTTCATCTGCGACCTCTACTTTAATGTATTCATGATTTTCGGTTGTTGATATATTAATTACCGAATTTTTTGGTGAATATTTAAATGCATTATCAATTAAATTATTCATAACTCTTTCAATTGATTGTTTATCAGCTTTTATAAGGCTTTTGTGATTAGATTTATAAACAATATCGATATGTTTTTTCATTGTTACACTTTTCATTGAGTGAATATATGACTCAATAAACTCATCTAAATTAATATCGACTATATTTAGGTTTAAGTCTCCATATTCAATTCTAGATAAATCAATTAAATCAGATACCATAGAAGTCAATCTCTCGGCATTATGAAGAATAGCCTTTGAAAATACCTTTGCATCTTTTTTATTCTCAAGAGCTCCATCTAACAAGGTTTCAGAATTTGCTCTTATTACGCTTACAGGTGTTCTTAATTCATGAGATAAATTAGATATAAAATCTCTTCTCATTGAATTAAGCTGTCTTAGTTGTGTTATATCATGGAGAACAAGAATGAATTGACCGGTGGTCTTTGATTGATTCATTGATCCTAACACCCATTTTGTATATCTTCTATTAATATGAATTTCGAATTCAATATCAGCTCTTTTTTTATTTTTAACCCTTTTAAATAAATAATTTAAAGCAGGAATATTAAAATTCTTTAAATTTTTATTTATCAGGCTATCTATATTCAAAATAACTGAAGCTTGTTCATTTGTAAAAACAACATCTCCTGTTTTATTGGTAACTAATATACCCTCTCCTAAATCATCTAAAACAAGTCCAAACTGATCTCTTTGTTTAGCAATAATCTTAATTTGATCTTTTAAATTTTCAGATAATTGTGAAATTGATCTAGCAACGGTTCCAAATTCATCTACTCTTTGTGTTGGCAGTAATTTAATATTATCTTTCAGAGATTTGCCTTTGGATATACTTGCAGCAACGTTTGCTAAATCTTGAATATTTGAATATAAATAATTAGCAGCAACTCCGCTAGCAATAATAGAGACTATAAAAACTACTAAATAAAGAAGAATAAGGGATAGGCCAAGAGTACCTGTAATATTTTCTAGATAGTTTAGAGGTACAGCTATTCTAATGATATTTGGATCTGGTTGTTGCATATCCTGGATAGCAAAATATATTAAATCCTTATTAAGAGTGTTGCTGTATCTCGAGGACCATCCTGTTTTTAACTCAAGGGCTTCTATCACTTCTGATCTATTTCCATGGTTATCAATAGTTTCTATTTCTTCAGGGCTTAATTCTGAATCTCCAATAACAATACCGTTATTACTTATAAAAGTTACTCTTGAATTTGAGGCAATAGCAAACTTATCAGCAATAATATCTGCTTCTTGAATCGAATTGAATTTATTTAAATTATCAACAGATAAAACCAAAAGATTGGCTTTTTTTTCTAGCTCATTAACTGTTTGTAATTTTAAAGTATTTGTTAAGTCTCTTTCAGCAACAACATAAGTTATTGAGATGCTAATTGTTAGTAAACAAAAAACAATTAAGAAAATTCGGGATCTTATTCCCATATGCTTACTCGGGTATTCTTGAGAATTTATAACCAACACCTCTGATGGTTTGGACATACTTACCCATAGTACCAAGTTTTTCTCTTAATCTTTTTATATGGGTGTCAACAGTTCTTGTAGTAACTTCAGCACTATACCCCCAAACATCTGAAAGTAGCTGATCTCTCGACTGTACTCTACCCCTTCTATCAACTAATTGACACAAAAGCTTAAATTCAAGTGCTGTTAAGTTTACCTGTTCATTGTTTACAAAAACCTCATGGGATTCTGTGTTTAAAGAAAGATCACCAAATTGCCTTTCTATATGAAGGGTATCATTTTTAACATCACTCCTCTTTAAAATAGCTTTGATTCTCAATATAAGCTCTCTTACGCTAAATGGCTTTGTTACATAATCGTCAGCTCCAAGCTCAAAACCAACAACTTTATCAACCTCATCATCTTTTGCAGTAAGAATAATTATTGGTATTGATGAAAAAATTTTATCTGATTTAATTTCTCGACATAAATCCAACCCAGATCCATCAGGTAACATTAGATCAAGAAGTATTAATGAAAAGGAGTTGGACTCTAAAGAATTTCTCCCCTCAGCCAGGGAGGAAGTTGAAATTACACCATATCCTTCCCTTGAAAGATTATATTCGAGAGTTTTGCGAATATCTGGCTCATCTTCAATGAGCAATATTTTTTTTGACATATAATAATTTAATTTTAATTCAACCCTCTATTTATACTCTCTTTTTAAATTATATAAAATGATTTTCTATTATACATTTTTATTTTTTATAAATAATTTTCTTAAATTTGGTTTATCAAATTTTCCAGAACCTACTTTTGGAAGGCTGACTGACATAAATTGAATATTTACGGGAATTTTAAAAGCAGCAAGCCTGCTAGAGAGGAATGATTGAAGGCCTTCCATAGATAATGTCGATCCTTCTCTTAAATAAATAGCTGCGCAGAGAATCTCTCCTAGTCTTTCATCCGGTATCCCAAATACACAAGCTTCAAGAATATCTTTATGCTCATAGATTGCTGCCTCCACTTCCGGACAAGCTATATTTTCACCACCTCTGATAACAATATCTTTTACCCTATCCAATATATATAGAAAATGTCCTTCAAACTTTCCAAGATCGCCAGATTTAAACCATCCATCATTACTCATACATTCTTTTGTAGCTTCAGGATTTTTCCAATAACAAATCATGTTTCCTAAAGACTTTATAGCAATCTCACCTACTTGACCCTCTTTAAGTTCATTCCAATTTTTATCTATAATTTTAATTTCTGTTAAAGGAGGGACAACTCTTCCTGTGGATTGAGGGTGATCAACATATTCATCTCCACTTCCAAGAGCTCCTAATGCATTTGTTTCTGACAGACCATAACCAATACCAGGTCTAGCTTCGAATTCGGAATCAAGCTGTCTAACATGTTCTGCTGGTCTTGGTGCTCCGCCTGCACCAAGTGTCTTTAAAGATGAAAGGTCATAATTTAGTCTATCGGGATGATTTAATAACTCCCATGTTTGTGTTGGCACACCGGTAATATCTGATATTTTTTCTTGTTCTATCAGTTGCAATGCTATGCCTGCATCCCATTTTTTCATCATAACAATTTTGCGACCAACCAAAATAGACATAAACATGCCAGCATGGCTTCCCGTAACATGGAAAAGCGGAACACAAAGTAAAATTGCTGAAGCTTCTTCGAGCAAAGAAGAGGTGATTGGATTTTTTTGAGCATCAACTTCTTTCATAATAGAAGAAAAACATGCCCAGCTAAATACAGTTGATATTATTGCTTTTTGAGAAGACAGAACACCTTTTGGCTTCCCTGTAGATCCAGATGTGTAATAGATAGTTGCATGATCATTTCTACCAATGTCTACTTCAGGAAATGAGGTTGAGTGTTCTTTAATAAAATCTGAAAAAGATTTAAATGAAGAGTCAGGAGTGTAAGTTGTTACAATTTTTTTAATATTTTCAAGAGATTCTAAGCCTTGCATTCTCTTTTTATCTGCAAATAAAAGTTTTGCATCTGAGTGCTCTAGACCGTATATAACCTCAGATGGGATCCACCAGGAATTAAGAGGAACACAAACCGCACCAATACCAACTATTCCTAAATATGCAAAAATAAATTCTGGATTATTCTGCATGCAAATTGCAACTTTATCTCCCTTCTTTATGCCTTCTTTGATTAAAGCGTTTCCTGTCTGAGCACTTTTTTCAAATACTTCTTTGTATGTATATCTTTCACCCTCATATACAAGACATTCTTTATCTGAATGTAAAAGAGCAAAATCTAAATAACCTCTGATACTGTCTGGAAAATTGATATATTCATTAAATGTAACTCCAGAATCATTAACAACTTCTTTAGTTTCAAACATTTGACCAGGTGAAGTGAGTTGAGATAAAGTCTCTTGATATAAGTCTTTCATTAATAATGTATATAATTTATTTAAAAAAGTTATTATAGCTAAACTTAAACTTTAGTATATTTTCTATAAGAAGTTTTATTATGCACATACATTCTTATTTTCAAAGCCTTAATATTTTCAAGAAAATATTGTTATCTGTTTTTATATTCCTCATATACTTTGTAAATATATCAGCACAATCCTATGAAGCTATCGGGACAGTCAATCCAAGTGATTATGAGCCTGCTCAAAAAAATATAGCACAAGGCAAAAACGGTATGGTTACAACTCAGCATTTTTTAGCTACAGCAGTAGGAGAAAAAATTCTTAATAACGGAGGTAATGCATATGATGCAGCTATTGCTGTTGGTTTCACATTAGCAGTAGTTCTTCCTCGAGCTGGAAATATTGGCGGAGGAGGTTTTATGGTAATGCATGATTCTGCTTTAAATAAACAATTCTCAATTGATTTTAGAGAAAAGGCACCGATAGATGCTGATAAAGATATGTACCTAAATACAGATGGTACATTTAATGATCAAAAATTATCAACATTTGGATACCTTGCAAGCGGAGTGCCAGGAACAGTGGCGGGTCTTTGGGAGGTTCATTCAAAGTTTGGATCATTAGAATGGAGCAAGCTTCTAGAAGATGCTATTTACTATGCTGAAAATGGTTTTGATATAACCCCATACCTTTCTAACATATTAATTAAATATGAATCAAAATTATCTTTTTATCCAGAGACACAAAAAATATTCCTGAAACATAATCCAAATTTTAAAAATAAAAAATTAGTACAAAAAGATTTAGCTAACACATTAAAATTAATAGCTAAATATGGTAGAGATGGTTTCTATCAAGGCTCTGTTGCTCAAAAAATACATACTCAAATGCAAACAAATGGTGGCTTAATAACAAAAAATGATTTAAAAAATTATCAACCAGTTTGGAGGACTCCACTAAAATCAACCTATAGAGATACTGAAATTATTACTATGGGACCTCCGTCTTCTGGTGGAGTTCATATTATTCAAATGCTAAATATTCTTGAGAACTATGATCTTTCAGAGTTTAAACATAATTCATATGAATATATAAATCTCCTAACAGAAACTATGAAATATGCATATGCTGATAGATCTAAGTATCTTGGTGATCCTGATTATTATGAAGTACCTGTATCTCAAATTATTAGCAAAGATTATGCCAGAGCTATAAATAAAAATATTAAGATTGGAAGTGTGACACCGTCTTCTGAAATTTATCCTGGCACATTTGATGATTATGAAAGCAATGAGACTACGCATTTTTCAGTTGTTGATAGAGATGGGAATGCTGTGTCCTCCACATATACACTTAATTCTACATTTGGATCTGGAGTCGTTATAAAAGATACTGGTATTCTCATGAATAATGAAATGGACGATTTTGCTGCTGCACCTGGAATACCTAACCAGTTTGGTCTTCTTGGATCTGAAGCTAATGAGATAGTTCCAGGTAAAAGGCCGTTGAGTTCCATGACACCAACAATAGTTATGAAAAATAATAATTTATATTTCACAACCGGAAGTCCAGGCGGATCCAGAATAATTACTGCTGTTTTGCAATCAATTATTAATATTGTTGACTATGGTATGAATCTTGAAGATGCTAACGCAGCAATACGTATTCATCATCAATGGCAACCTGATTTACTTCAAATTGAATCATTTATCGACCCGGAACTAAAAAATCAGCTACTCAGACTAAAATACAATATAAAGATCATAAACCCAGCTACATGTCTTCAAACTATAATGTATAAAGATAATATGTATTATGGCTATGGAGATTTTAGAAGGCCGGACGCGTTTGCATCAGGAGAAATACATGATTGATAAGCTAATGGTAATCTCAGCATATGGCATTCCAGCTATAATTTTGCTAGTTGTATGTTTTTGGATAACTAGAAAGTAGTTATTTCCTTATGGATATCTTTTTAATACTATTATTAAGTATCATTTTTTTATCAATTGGTAGTTTTAGTTCTGTTTTAATTCATAGGCTGATCCTCATAGAATTTGAGGATACCGATATTAATCTCTTTTATCCACGATCTCACTGTACAAGTTGTGGTAAACAATTATCGTTAATAAATATAGTCCCGTTAATTGGATATATCCTTCAAAAAGGACGATGTATTAATTGCGATAGATCAATTTCAATAACATATGTATTACATGAAATTACTCATCTATCAGTAGGATTAAGTATTTATTTTTTTGAAGGATTTTCATATTTTACTTCAATAATATATCTACTATTTTCTATATATTATGTGCTTTTATTTTGTGATTTGAAGAAATTTTATTTACCCTTCTATCTCAATATATCAATTTTATTGATTGCCGCTTTTTCTTCATTCTATCAAATAATTTTAATACCTAATTACGGTTTCTTAACTATTTCTAATATTTCTTTATCGCTAATAGGTTTTCTTTTGGGATATTTCTTTCTTTGGTCTATAAATTTTATATATAAGTTATTTAGGGAAAGGGATGGAATTGGTGGTGGTGATTTTATTTTGCTTGGTGGGATTGGTTCAGTTGTTGGACCATTATCAATTGCCCCAGTAATACTGTTAGGGTCAATATCTACACTCATAATAATGTTTTTCAATTATAAAAAATATTCAAAAGAACTACCTTTGGGTGCTGGTTTAATCTTAGGTTTATTTTCTTATGGAATTTTGAAATATTTTGAACTATTTCCAGCCATTTATGTCATATAAGTATAGACCTTTGAATATCCTCTTTTATTCATAATCCCCTAGGTCGCTTAAAGCAGGTATAACTACCTGCTTTTTTTATGTAGATAGTATAAATAAAAACTTTTTAACTAGATATTTCGAATGGAGCGGGTAGAGAGGATCGAACTCTCATCAAAAGGTTGGAAACCTCTTATAATAGCCATTATACGATACCCGCTTGTGAGCAATTATAGTAAAAAAAACTTGTAATATCTCTATCTTTTATGAATTAAATAATTTTTTTAAAAGATTTTAGTAAAAAAATTAAAATAAGTTATATCCCTTATATTTTTTTGCATCTATGCATGTAGCATTCTCATTGAACTCATCTTTAATTTCTATAGCATCTTTTTGATTAATCCAATTTTTTATAAGATTAGATTGATAATCTCTATCATAAAAAGAATTGATCCATACAAAATCATGATTGAATGAATTATCCTCAACGAAGGATATAGAATATGCAGAATCAAGTTTTTTAATATTATTTATAAACCTATTAACTGAAATTTGAAAAGTGCCAAAATTATATCCATCATTGTATGAGCATCTTAAAATTTCGATATTTATAAAACCATTTTTATTAAGAAGATCTAGATTACTAATTAAATCCAGGGCTTTGTTTTGATAAATAGCAAACGAACAGTTTGCAATATTGTCAAAGCCGTCAGATTTTATTTCATCAATAAAATTCTTTACGTCTATGTGATTAGCTTTTGATGAAACTGAGATTAAGAAATTTTTTACACTAGTGCTGTTTTCAGGAAATAAAACTGAAACAGTTAATTTATCACTCTTAGTCAAAATTGAATATTTGTTTGAATTGTTTGAAAAAAATGACTCTAAACTAATAAGAGATAAGTCCTTATTTAGGCTACAGTTAAATAGATCAAGATTGTGGGTGAAGTTAGGCTCTATTAACGTACTTAATTTTATTTTATTAAGAGCTTTGTCATTCTCACAAGAGACTATGAAAAATATTAATATTAAAATAGTAATTGGTCTTAGCATATTATAAATATTGTTATACTAAATTATGCATAAATATATTCAATCATTTTTTACACTTCTTATAGTATTAACAAATACAAATTTTATCATAGCAGATACTTATAAAATTGCTTTTGGATCTTGTCTTGATCAGGATTATCCACAGCCAATTTGGAATTCAATTAAAAAAGAAGGGATTGATACTTTTATTTTTCTTGGTGATAACGTTTATGGAGATGTTCCTTCTGGGCATTTAGATAAAATGAAAAAGGCATATTCTAAACAAAAGAAAATGATTCCGAAATGGTTATTTGATATAGATTTGCATGTGATATGGGATGATCATGACTATGGTATTAATGATGGAGGGGGAACTTATTCCTTGAAAGAAAATGCTCAAGACATGTATCTAGACTTCTGGAATATACCCACAAATGATATCAGAAGAACAAGAGCAGGAATATATACAAATAAAATGATTAATATTGATGGGTTCAAAGTTCATCTTATTCTTCTCGATACTAGATATTTCAGGTCTGATTTATATAAAACAATAGGAATAAGTCCTGTGTACAAAAAAAATATAAGCCCAGACGCAACTATCTTAGGTCAAGATCAGTGGGCTTGGTTAGAGGAAACTATCAACAAAAAAGCAGACTTAGTAATTATTTCAACTTCAATACAGTTACTGGCAACCTCTCATAGATTTGAAAAATGGTCTAATTTTCCTCATGAACATATAAGAATGAAAAGATTATTGAAACAATCAAAAATTCCAGTATTAATTGTTTCGGGTGATAGACATCAGGGTGCTATTTATGAAGAAGATAATTTATTTGAAATTACATCTTCATCACTTAACAAGGCATTATCACCATCAAAATTTATTGGAAGACCAAAAGAAATTGATGATGCAATGGTTGGTGATATGTATTCAGGTGAAAACTATGGTTTGATTACCATTGATACTGAAAAAAAAGAATATCTAATTGAATTAAAGGACTTGAAAGGTCAAAAAGTTAGAGAGTTATTAGTACCTCTGAGTGCAAATTAAGACATAATTTTTTTGAATTATAAATTTAATACCGTATTTATATTAATTTTGCTAAATTGAAAGAGTATGAAATCATTACTGTTAATTTTTCCTGATCAGTTATCAAAGAATAATAAAGTCTTTGAGCGCTTAGATGAGCAGAATCTACTACTTATGTATGAACCTCATGATAGTTTTTATGAGATTGCACATCATAAACATAAATTAGTATTTCAAATTAGTTCTTTTAGGCATTTTATCGAACAAATTCAATATAAAAATATTAAACATGAAAAAATATCCAAAGAGTCTCCTAAACTAATAGATTATCTCTCTAGCTTGCATTCTAAAGACCCCTTTTCGTCTCTTTGTGTTTCAAAGCCATCGGAATATAAAACCTTAAAAGACTTAATGTATTTTTGTCAGTCCTCAGGAGTTAACTTAGAGGTTTTTGAAGATAACAATTTTATTACTACTGATGAGGATTATAAATATTGGGCAAAAGATAAAAAATCAACAATTCAAGAATTTTATTACAGATGGTTAAGAAAGAAATTTAATATTCTAATGGATGAGAATTCTAAGCCCGTAGGTGGAAAATGGAATTTTGATAAAGAAAACAGGCAAAGCATTTCTAAACTTAAATCAGATATTCCTAATAGAAATAATATTATTACAGATCAAATTACTCTGGAGGTAATGATAGAGGTTGAGGAGATTTTTAATCTATCTCATGGTGATCTTGAAAATTTCAACTGGGCTGTTACTCATAAAGGTGCCTGGGATCAATTTAATATATTTATTGATAAATACTTGCCTCATTTTGGGTCTTTTCAGGACGCAATTAATAAAGATAGTGCTTTTATGTTTCACTCCTTGT
>Ga0209630_10001603_pt1 | contig 23865 bp, 27 predicted proteins | sample COG_01_FD_184745 | JGI IMG/M metagenome (GOLD analysis project Ga0209630, IMG submission 184745) | Pelagic Microbial community sample from North Sea - COGITO 998_met_01 (SPAdes) (version 2) | ecosystem: Environmental > Aquatic > Marine > Neritic zone/Coastal water | place: Helgoland, sampling... | reverse complement strand
CGGAACCCTATGGATTTAATCCTTTATCTGAATTAGCAGGAGCTGACTTTACAAATATAGCTATTGAACAAGGTTATGGTACTAATTTTGAGGGAGAATGGGTTAATCCTGATGGTGCTGTGGTTGCTGAAAATAATATAGTTTGGAATGCTATAGCACTTCCTAATGTATTAAGTGAATATGTTGATCAAGAAAGAGCATTATTACCTTACCAATGGAATCATTCGTTAGTATTAGGATATGATTATTATCACTATACTAAATCATTTTGGCTTCACTCTTGGGCAAGTGTGTTACCTCTCCATGTAAGTGCTAAAAATGAATACTCATATACTAACTTTGTTGATGGTAATACTTGGTTTGACTACACAGGTGGGTTAATTTTAGGATGGCAAGTAAATAAACAATTAGGATTATTTTCTCAAGGAAAATACCATAAATACTGGAATAGATCGTGGCATGATTTTTCAGTCGGTTTTAATTACAGAATAATTTAAAACAACACAATTATGGCATTTAAAGAAATTTTTAAAGACGAAAACGACATTAACGAAAAATCAGTAGTAGGATTTGCATCCTTTGCTATTATGGTAGTATTTGCATTAACTGATTTAGCAACTGGTTATTTTGGAGAAGACCTAGTTATCAATGAAACTATTTACAATTCATTTGTATTTGTAACATTAGGTAGCTTTGGTATAGCTGGCTTAGAAAAATTTGCTAAGTAATGTACGAATATAAAGCTATTGTTAATAGAGTAGTTGATGGGGATACTCTTGATTGCACTATTGATTTAGGATTTAGTGTATGGAAAAAAATAAGGGTGCGAATGGAGGGTATTAATGCCCCTGAATCACGCACCAGAGACCTAGAAGAGAAAGAACGCGGATTAGCAGCTAAAGCTCGTTTAGTTGAAATCTTAGAATATAATGACAACACCTGCGTTTTACAAGTATCAGGAGTTGGGAAGTATGGAAGGGCGTTAGCCACAGTAATCGTAGAAACTTTATCCCCGGTATCCACAGAAACTGGTATTACTAAAGTTAATGTTAATAAACAATTAATAGAAGAAGGGCATGGAGTTGAGTATTGGGGTGGGAAAAGGTAAATATATGTATAGATATAATTACAAAATGTTATGGTTAGAGAGTTTAAGTGGTCTGGGTATAGATGGTCGACCCAAGAAAGATGGGGACAAATACATGCAGAAAAACTTTACTGTTGGTATAATGCTAAATGTGTAAATGTAGATGAGTATAATTATCTTCATTTATTAACTAAAAGAGACCCTAAAAAATTTAAAATGACCCAAAATGGGTCTCAAACTATTGTTGAATCCCCTATTTCTGTAGGGTTGGTTTCTTCTAAACAAATGTTTGGGTATGGTTATTTTGAAATAGAAGCTAAACTCCCCACGGGTCCTAATTTATGGCCTGCGTTTTGGATGTGGAGTTCTAATAGTTGGCCACCCGAAATTGATATATTTGAAGGGTATACTAATAATAGACAAGGATATTTAAAATTTAATCGATTTAATCCTTTAGGTTTTTGGAATGTACAATCTAATTTCCACTATAAAGATATTAAATTAGGTAAAAATACTAATACTAAAGCTAAAACCCATTATACTGGATTTAAAAATCCCGCTAATGTTTTTATTAAATACGGTTTAAAATTTACCCCTAATGAAATTACTATATTTTATGATGGAAAAGCTGTAAGGAGTTTAGATAAGAGTTTGCTTCCATATTTTAAAGACCATAAAATGAATGTTATTATTAATAATAGTATTTCTAGTGGGGCTAATGTTGAGGATGAAAATTATAGTGATTTTACTATTAAATATTTTAAATACGAGTCTTTGTAATCTTACTATATTTATAACAAAACCAACATATGGCTAACGACAAATTTTACGGATATAACAGAAAACCTAACAAAGTTAAAGGTAAAGTTGGGGTTGATTTAGACTTTGAATCAGTAAACCCATACGAGTTTAAAAAAGGAATGTACACTGAGTTAGAAAAGTTAGGTACTACTCTTAGAGAATCAGATGAAGATCAAAGAGAAAAAGCTACCGAAACTGTTTTTAAAAACTTAAAAGACGTTCCTGCTTACTACTCATACATGGAACACTACGAAACAGTTACCCGCAATATGGATAGTAAGCCATCTTTCAAAACATTCCTAAAAGAATTAGAAGGTCACTCAATGAAAGAAGTAACTGAAAAATTTACTGAGGATAAAATGAAAGAAATTAAGCTCAAAGAATCAATTAGAGCTGAAGTTAGAAATAAAATTAACGAACTTTTCAAAACAAAATAAAATGACTATTGAAGAATTAAACAAACTTATCAAAGAAGAGCTTAATGCTTTCCTTGAGGCAGAAGACGATGACGTTGATGCTGGTGACGATATTGAAGTAACAACTGATGAACCCGCTGTAGAAGATGGGGATGAAGCTTTAGATACTTTAAGACAGATTTTTAACATGCTTAAACCTTTGGTTGAACCAGAAGAGGAAGAGGAAGGAGAAGTTATGGATTTAGAGGATGAAGAAACTGAAGAAGAAGAAATTGCTGATGGTGAGGATGATGAGGAAGGAGTTGATGAAGCTGTAGGATATCCTAATTATAAGGCAGATCAAGTTCAAAAAGTAAAAGCTGATGCTACTGATGTAAATCAGGGTTTAAATGAATCAGTTAAGAAAGAAGTTCCTAACACTGTCACTGATCGCTTCCAAAAGCTTGCAAACATACAAAAATAATTCCTATGGTCAACATTGACAATTTAGTTAATGAATGGGCCTACCGATGTGAGAAGGGCTATCCAGATATGGATAGCCCCTCTGATCTTCGTGTTTTGAAAACCATTCTTAAAGAAGAAGGTATAAAATTACCTGAACAGCAATTAAGTCTTTTTTCTGATGATGAAATGGAAAAGTTACTTGTAAAAGGAGTAGGTAAACCTATAGAAAAAATTACAGCAAAAGATTTAACTCGATATGCTGAAGAAGCAAATCTTAATGATGAAGAAATATCAGACGCTTTTGAATATTTAAAAAATTCCCGTATTAATTTAAAGATTAAAAAATATTTAAACATAAAATCAAAAGAATCTAATTTATTACCTAAACATATAAGTAAATTTAGGGCCGAATTAAAAAAATTAGATCTTGAAAATGCTTTTGCAAATTATATAGATAATCCTATTAACTTAAATATTAAAAATGACCATTTTGCTGATGATATGCCCAAAGGCCTTTCTAAAGATAAACTTTCTGCTTTATATAGAAGTATGGGTAGTACATCAGATGAAAAAAATGTAAATATTGGACCCGGAGAAATTTTATTTTCTATTTTATTTAAGAATGCTAAAAAGAGAGAAACTGGTGGTGATTTAACTATTGGTTCTGAAGATAATGTAGAACTAAAGGGTTCTACAGGTGCTGGAGGTGCAGTTATAGCTAAGGGATATAATAGGGGTAAATGGAGTGAGACTAAAAAGAAAGGAAAGTTCGAACAATTTGTTGTTAATTTAGGAATGGATAAAAAAGATGAAGAAGATGCTTTAAAATATTTAGATATATCTAAAAACTGGCCTACTAAATTAGCTCTTATATATGATTTATATTCGGATCAAGATAATTTTGATAAAAAGAAATTTGAATCTGGTGTAATGTCTGTCTTATCTAAGATATATAACCAATCTAAGTGGTATCCAAAAGGAGAATTTTTTAACCTAGATTCATATTTTTCTGAAAATGAAATGAATTATAGACAGTTTAGACTTGATTTATCAAAAGAACTAATTAAAGAATATATGGATGCATATGGGTTTGATGGAATTCTTTATATAGATAAAAATGGTAAAATTGACTACCAAAAAGGTGATGAAATTACTGGTGAGATAGGTAAATCAATAGCCATAACAGGTCCTTCAGATGATGTTCCTCGTTATAGACTCAAAAAATAATTTGGCTTTTCATCCCTTTTGCCGTATCTTCCCTTACTGTAGGGGAGGAGGGGGAAATGCGCACCGGTTCGCATAATTCGCATCATGTCATTAAATAGTTTCTTCGATACCATAGATATAGACGCACAATTCGATGCGTGGCGTAATTCTATTAGGCAAAAATTAATTCACTTAAAAAATATAATCCCCCTAGAAAATAGGTTGGAATTGCATTATGTTGGTGAAACATTAGAATTTCTTAATTCACTCAATATTTTAAGTAGTGAATTTTTAGCTCATAACCCTGAAGCACAAAGTAAAACTCACTTTAAAGAAAGGTTAAGAGTATGTAATTCTTATTATAAAAAATTTGGAAAGCGGTAAAAACGTTCGTATATTCAATAAAAAATAAATAATATGGCTTATAAAAGACAATTACAAATAGCCTTAGATCGTTTAGATCAAGGCTTATCTCGTGTACATAGTATGGTTAAACGAGGTGAAAATACTAAAGCAACCCATTATATGGAAAATGATTTAAAAGAGTTGTATGGAGAACTCCAAAATATTATCAGCATAACGCCTGAAAAAGATCAATCACGAGTAGGATTTTTAGAATGATAGGAGCAGAACAAATTAAGGTTAATTTTGAAACCTTTAACGGTGTTTTAGAAACAAATTTTGAAGGTGAACGCCTAGAAAAGTTAAAAACACTTACGGATTGCTTAAAAGAGCGAATGATGTTTGCTCCTGCATCCACTAAAGATTGGTTTAATAATGCTTTTCCAGGGGGTTATTTAGATCATATTTTACGTGTAAATAAAATAGCTAACCAATTACATAAATTATATTCATTCCATGAAGCTAATGAATCATATACAGTAGAAGAACTTAATTTTGTATCTCTATTTGGTCAGTTAGGTAAATTAGGAGATTGGGATAGTGAGTATTTTACTAAAAATGATTCTGATTGGCACGTTAAGAATTTAGGTATGGTATATAAATTTAACGAAAATGTACCAGCTATGAAAATTTATGATCGCACCATGTATTTACTACAGGATGCTAGTATTAAAATTTCACATAATGAGTATTTAGCCATCCGCAATCAAGAAGGTTTATTTGATGAAAGTAATAAATTTTATTTCTATAGTGGTCAAAAAGAAACTAAACTTAGAACCCACCTACCTTTACTCCTCCACCAAGCTATCCAAACAGCCCAAGAAATTGAATACCAAATTTGGAATTCCGGAGGTTCGGTTATACAACAACCGTCTAAACCCGCAAATGCCTCCAAAGCTGATAAAAATTTAAGGAAGGCTAAAGCGATAAACGTAGAAAATAATCCTAATTTCAACGAAAAAACTAAATCAATTATTGATTCATTCTTTACTGACTAATGGAAATACTAATTGGAATATTATTAGCCCTACTAATTGTAGCTGGATTTGCTATTCGTAATTTAATTAAGAAAAACGAAGAGTTAGAAGATTTTATTGTTAAACAAAGTGAAGCTATAGATTCTTGTGATAAGAGATTAAGTAAAATAGACGATAAAGGTTTCTTTATTACTGATGATGAAATTGGTTGGTTTTTTACCGAAGTTAAGAAGATACAGGAGGCACTAAACGAATTTCGCCTCCGCTAACCTAAATGACTAAAAAAAGAGGACGCAAAAGTAAAAGACAATATTTTACAGAAGATACAGAGCACGCAATAATAGAATATTTAGCGAGCGAAGATCAAGCAGAGAGAAATCGGATTTATAATTCACGAATTCACCATTCGTTTTATAAGTTAGCCGAGAATCTTATTCATACATTTAAATTTTATTACACCGAAGTAGATGACCTCGAGGATTTAAAACACGAGGTTATCTGCTTCCTACTCGAGAAACTTCATTACTTTAAAGCAGGTAAAGGTAAAGCATTCTCGTATTTTAGCATTGTGGGTAAAAATTACCTTATATTATATAATAATAAGAATTATGCTAAAAAGAAAGGTAAAGCAGACCCATTGGAAGCTGATACTGATGATGGTATATTAAATGAATTTGAGCGACAAGAAGTAAGAAACGAAAAAGCAGAATTCTTAGATCTATATATAGATCATATGGATAGTATATTACTTACAACCTTTAAAAAACCAGAAGATATAATAGTAGCAGATGCCATACTAACAATATTTAAAAGAAGAGAACATTTAGAAATATTTAATAAAAAGGCTATTTATATCTACATTAGAGAAATCACAGGTATGGAAACAACTATAATAACTAAAGTAGTTAAAATTATGAAAGGTATTTTTCATAACTGTTATTCTGGATATCTTGAAAGAGGATATATTTATCGTCATGAGTAACCCATTAGATACAATAATATTTGACGGTAAAACAGCGTCAGACGTATTTAAAGAGATATATGGTAATAGTAAAAAAAAGGATAAACAAATAAATTCCTTAATTTCTGAATTAAAACCATTAATTCAAAACATTGGTGATGCTCCTGTAGTAGTTCCTCTTATTAAAGAATATTTAGAGGTTAGTGTAAAAAATGATGAACATCTTATAAAAATGATGGCTGTTATTCAGAGATTACAAAATAATGCTGCTTCAGGTGGTGGTGATTCATTATTAACAGATGAAGAACTTAGACAATTACAAGCAATAGCCGAAGAAGTAGCAAAAGATGAGTCTAAGGAATAATAAAAACAAAGGTAATTTAGTAGGTAATTCTGGAAATCCTAAAAATCAAAACCCAACTAAAAGGGTTGTTGACATAATTCTATCTCCTGATCATAAATCTTATAACAGTCCTGAAGATATAGGTATTATATTTTTTGTAGAAGTTGGTTTTAATCAAGATTATACTGATTCTACTACTCTCCCTTCTGCTAAACCTTTAAATAAAAACAACTTTACTTATCCTACAATTGGGGAATTAGTCCAGATTATAGAATCAACTAGTGATGATATATATAATGATTTAGAAGGAGATATTAGTACTACAACTAATTACTATACTCCTGCTATCAATATTCATAATAATACTACTAGTAATGCTTTACCTTTAGAAAAAGATTCTAGAAAATTAAGATCTAAAAGAGAAACTAATGTTAGATCTTTTGAATTTAAAAAAGAATTCAAATCACCTAGTAGAGAAACAGCTAAAAAACAATTAGATAATTATTTAGTTAGTCTAGGATATACAGGTAGTAATGACCCCAATGCCCCATTATATAATCTAACCCAAACAGCAAATGGGAATTATATTTTTAGATTAGATGATTCACAAGATAATGAGCAAGCTGCTACAAAATTAGGGAATTATTTTAAAGAAAACCCTGAATTAAGACCTTTAATTCCAAGTGAAGGAGATTCTATTATGGAAGGTAAAAATGGACAAAGAATTCGTTTTACTACTACGGGACCAACGGGGACTAATGCTATAAGTAATAATGTAACAGATATCCCAGATGATGGAAACTCTAGTATAGGAGATAAAGCTATGGTTCTTAGTTTAGGAAATGGGTCTCAAGAAAATGTAACTAATGATGCTGCTTCGATTTATATGCTTGAAAATCAAAATATTCCTATAGATACAACTTCTACTAATATTGATTCTTTAAATTCAACTTATACTCCCATTTCTAATCCTTTAGAAGAAATTAGTAAAAAACCTGTAACTATAATACCTCAAACTTTACCAGAGCAAGAATTACAAATCCAAAATATTCAATTTAATATTGATGTTCCTATTATTGATTCTAACCCATTAATAGAAATAGAAACTACCCAATCTGTAGAAGAAATAGATCCAGTATTTGCTGCTTTAGATGAAGCACAAGATGAAGAATTATTAGTATTTAATGAAGAATCAATAGAAATAGGGGGAACTGAATTTGACCCTACAACTGATAATCAACCAGAAGTAAGTTATCCTAACCCTAGTGTACTAGAAGATCTCCAACCTGATGAAATACCTGTTGATGTTGATTATAAACAAATTAATATAGATGCTGAAAATAAATGGAGAAGGGGTACACAAGCCGTTTTCAAAAACAAAGTAGGAGCTTTATTAGTATTACCTCTACCTGACCGTAGTTTAACTATGGCTAAAACTACTCAACGAGATATTAAATATTTAGTAATTCACACTGCTGGCTCTAGCACATCAACAACCCCCGCTAGTTTGATGAGGTTCTTTTTTAATGAACGAGATGGTAGTGGTTGGAAAACAGGAGGTTACCATTGGATAATAGATAGAAATGGTAATGGTACTAGGGTGTATTCGGACGATATAAGTACTAATGGTGCTTCTGGGATCAACTCTAATAGTATCCACTTAAATTGGATTGGTGGATATTCAGGACCTGGCGAACCATTAAATTTTGATATTACTAGAGGACAAATTAATACTCTTAAAAGATTAACCCGTAAATATGTTGAATTATATCCTGATATAAAAGTATTAGGACACAACCAATGTTCTAATAAACCTTGTCCATTATTTAATGTACCTAAATGGTGTGATAAAATTAACATATCAAGTGGTAATATTCTTGAAGAAACCCTTAACACAGGTAAAGGATTTTATGCCCAGTGGAATGGTTCTGATTTAGTTAACGAATCAAGTAGATTAGCAAACTTAGTAACATAATGGCAACTAATTTTATACAAGAAGACCAGTACGTAGGTAAACAAATATTAATTGATAGTGATCGATTAGTATTTAATGGTCGTGACGATATTGTGTTTTCGTCTAAAAATCTGTTTGTATTCAAAACAGATGGTGAATTCCATGTTAATAGTAGAAATGATATTTTTATTAATGGATCTAAAATTTACATAGGCCCTATTGAAAATGGACAAGATGTTAATATACCCGCGGTAAGAAGTAGGGAATTAAAACAAATCTTAACTGATTTAATTAATGCTTTAGATATGTTTTTTAAAGTTCAATACCCAATGACCTCAGGTTTAATGGGTCCTAATCCCAGTATTAATAATGGTTTAAATAAAGTTATTTTAAAAGACTTAGCTAAAATTAAGTCTAGGTTAGATGATATAGAAAGTAAAAAAGTATTCATTAAATGATTAATAAATTAGTAAATAATATTCTTAACCAAGCATCTTTTACTCTTTCTGATACTAAAGATCGAATTTTAGTTGTAGCTAAAAAAAGGGCACAAGAAGAAACTATAACTAATATCCCTTCACCCCAAGATTTTAAACAACAACTAGAAGGATTAGTTTTAGATTCTCCTAATGCTCTTCAAAAAGCTGAACAAACTTATAATAAGTTTAAAAATTTTTTAGAAAAAGCTATAAAAAAATTAGAAGGAATAAAAGAAGAGTTAGAAGCTATTAAAGCTAGATTTAATTCTATAAGAAACAATTTTGAAAATTTAAATGAAATTACAAATATTTTTAGTGGTGTAATTAACACAATAAAAGGATTATTACCTACTTTAGATGGGATATTAGCCTCCCAAGTAGCCCCTGTTATTAGTGGTACTGTGGTAATAAAAATAGGTGAGTTTAAAAAAAGTTTTAAGGATAAAATAAAAAATACTGAAGGAGTTATATCTAACTTAAATACTCCTGTTGAGTTTTTTATAGATGAAATAGATCAATTAGAACCTTTTGTAGACCAAGGTATTAATAATACCCAAGCTACTATAGATCAATTACAAGCATTATTAGATCAGCTAAATTCTATATATGGTAATTTTATTTTAAATTTAAATGATTCTGCATTAGGAGATAATACTAATGGAGATAATACCAATAATAAACCTCTAGGAGGAACTACTCTAGAAGAATATATAAAAGATCCTTCTAATTTAAATACTATAATTACTGATATAATATTACCATCATATAAAATTTATTATGAAGTTAGGGAAAATGGTCCTGGTACCCAATTATATGAAACAGGTATAATAAAAAATACAATAGATTAAAATAATTTATATTTATTAAAAACTAATAACGATGAAAATAAATGCATTCGAAAAAATAATTAGAAAAGTTGTGCGAGAAGAAATAGATCATGCATTAAGACGTGAAATAGCATTACTAAAAGAAGAGTTAGTTATCCAACCCACCCAACAGCGTGTAATAGAAACTACAAATAATACTCAAGAAATTGAAGATTTTAGAGCAAAATTAAGAGAACAAATACCACCTCCTAATTTTAATACAAGCAATAATACTCTTAATTCATTATTATCAGAAACTGCTGTAACTCCTACACCAGAACAAACATTTGCTGCTAATGATCCTGTAAATCAGTTTTTAAATAAAGATTGGAGTCCAGTAATGAAAGCAATTGAAAAGAAAAAAGAATTTAGACCCTAATGGCTATTAAACTACGTAAACCTGTTAAAATAGATCCTGTTGATATTAGTGAAAAAGTCGCAGTAGGGATACGTCTACCTTTTAATAAAAAAAAGATATTTGATTTAGATTATACTACAAAATTACATGCTAAATCTAAATTAATTAATGTATTATTAACTTCACCCGGTGAAAGATTATATAACCCAAATTTTGGAGTGGGATTAAAAAATAGACTTTTTCAACAAAATACCCCTATATCAGGCGATGAATTAAGAAATGTAATAACCCCCCAAATTGAACAATATATTCCTGAAATTACTATAAAAAATATAGCTCTTCAGGATGGTGGTTTACAAGGACATACTTTATTTGTAACTGTAAATTATAGTTTAAACAATAGTGAAGAAGAAGATTCAGTGGCCTTAAATTTTACTAATGACCCGAGTACAGCATCAACTACTGATTTAAATAATTATCTTAATCTTTAATAAAAAAGTATAATGGCATATTCAACAGCAAAAAATAATACTAAATCTGTAAGGTATTTAGATAAAGATTTTAATGATTTTAAAAATGCTTTAATTAATATGGCAGAGGTATATTACCCTGACTTATTAAACGATTTCACTGAAGGCAGTCCTGGAACTATGTTTATAGAAATGGCTTCTTATATAGGGGACGTTCTTTCATTCTATACAGATTCACAAATTCAAGAAGTATTTTTACAATATGCTCAAGAAAGAGAAAATTTATTTGCTCTAGCGTATAATTTAGGATATAAACCTTCTGTTACTACTCCTGCTATTGTAAACTTAGAATTATTCCAACAAATTCCTGCTAATGGTAGTGGTAATCCTGATTGGAGATATGCCTATAAAGTAAAACAAAACTCAGACTTCTTACCCAATAATGGAAGTGGAATTAGATATATAATAGAAAAAGATGTAGATTTTGCGTTTTCATCATCTGCTGATCCTACAGAACAAACAGTTTATTCTTTAGATGATGGACAGCCCGATTATTTTTTACTTAAAAAAACGGTTAAAGCTATAAGTGCTGATATTAAAACTGCTACTTTTAGTATACAAGGGGCTGAAAGATTTAAAACTATATCACTAGAAGATTCTAACATAATTGAAATCCAATCTATTACAGATTCAGAAGGTAATACTTGGACTGAAGTTCCCTATTTAGCTCAAGAAACTGTATTTGAGGAGGTACCTAATAATGAAGCATATGATCCTGACCTACCCCAATATAATGGTCAAATTCCTTACTTATTAAGGACTAAAAAAGTGTCTAAAAGATTTACTACTAGATTTAAATCTAATAAAAAATTAGAAATTCATTTTGGAGCAGGATCAACAGGAGGTGATGATACTACTATTATTCCTAACCCAGATAATATTGGATTGGGTATTAAAGATGGTAGATCATTATTAGATAAAGCATATGATCCTTCAAATTTTTTATATACTAAAACTTATGGTGAAGCCCCTTCTAATACTACTTTAACTATTAAATATTTAGTTGGTGGGGGGATCCAATCAAATACTAACTCAAACGTCATTAATAGAATAGGTAGTGTAACTATAACTCCTCGTCAAGGTAATTTAAATTCTTCGATTTTTAATGATGCTGTAGATTCTTTAGCATGCACTAATCCTGAACCAGCTTTGGGTGGTGGTCCTGGTGATTCAGCACAAGATATCCGTCTTAATACTATAGCTCAATTTGCTGCCCAAAAACGTACTGTAACAAAAGAAGATTATATATTTAGAACATTGTCTATGCCTGTTCAATTTGGAAATATAGCTAAAGCATATATAACCCAAGACAATCAAATTTCATTAGAAACCAATAAAAGAATATCTAACCCTAATGCTCTTAATTTATATGTTTTAGGTTTTAATTTTAATAAAAAATTAGAAACCCTCCCAACGGCTGCAAAAATAAATTTAGCTACTTATTTAGAGCAATATAGAATGTTAACAGATGCTATCAATATTAAAAATGCTTCTGTTCTTAACTTTAATGTAGAATTTAATATTAGCGTTAAAAAAGGATTTAATAATGATTCAGTATTAATTAGATGTATTAATAGGCTTAAGGATTTTTTTAATATTGATAATTGGCAAATTAATCAACCAATTATAAAAGGCGATATAAATAATATTTTATACAACGTTGATGGTGTTCAAAATGTAGATCAAATTATTATTACTAATAAACATGGTATTGATGATGGTTATTCTCAATTTAAATATAATTTTGAAGCAGCCACTCGAAATAATATTATATATCCATCAGTAGATCCTGCAATATTTGAATTAAAATACCCTAATAGTGATATAATTGGTAGAGTAACTCGATAATTAATAACCATGGCACATTACTTCTTATTTCCTGAAAAAGACGCTACAATATACTCTCGTCCTACAAATCAAACTCTAAATACGGGGATTGATGAAATATTAACATTAAGAGATATTAAATCTAACACAGATACTAATTTTTATCCTAGTAGAATTTTAATACAGTTTAATACAACCCAATTAGTTGATGTTATTAATAATAAAGCCCAAAATAAAAATATTGTCACTGCTAGTTTAAAGCTATGGCAAACTGAACATAAAGAATTAAGTGCTGATCAACATTTAGAAATTTATCCTCTTGCTGAAAGTTGGATAAATGGTACAGGTAGATTAAACAATATCCCACAAATTACTGATGGAGTATCTTGGAAATACCGCGATGGAAGTGAAAATGCAACCAAATATAATGCTATCGGAACGTATTGGAATACTGCCAGTTTATCTGCGGGTACTACGGGAAGTTGGATAGATGATGCCCCAGGAGGTGGTGTATGGTACACAGGATCTACTTTTGAAGTAGATAGGAGTTATGGATATAATGATGAATTAGATATATCCTTAGACATAACATTACCTGTTTTAAAACACTATAGTGCCAGTAATAATTCAGCAACTTATCCTGATGGCATTACTAATAATGGATTTATATTAAAACGCTCAGGATCACAAGAATTTACTGCTATAAATGATGGGGAATTAAACTTTTTCTCTATGGATACCCATACAATATATCCTCCTTATTTGGACATTGCATGGGATGATTCATCCTATGACACAGGATCCGCTACTAGTAATACAATTTTAAATTCAGGAGAAATATATGTAACTTTAAGAAATAATAAAGGTACATTTAAAAGTATAGAAGAACCTAAATTTAGACTTAATGTTAGAGAATTATATCCTACACGTAGATTTGTTACTTCTTCAAATTATTTGGACACTAAATATTTTACTAGTGAATCTTACTATTCTTTAATTGATTATGCTACTGAAGAAACTATTATACCATTTGGACCTACGTCTAAACTAAGTGCTGACTTAGAAGGTATGTATTTTAAGTTATATATGAATGGTTTACAAGAAGGAAGATATTATAAACTCTTATTTAAACATGAGAATAATGATGGTATAAGAGTATTTGATGAAAATTGTTACTTTAAAATAGTTAAATCATAATGGCTTCGCACAATACTAAATACGGAAATACTACTATAGAAGAAAATAATATTTCGTCTGATATTTTTCAATCTAGAAATAATAGTTCTATGAATCAAAATTTTTCTACATCTGTTGTAGATGAAGAAAATCCAGTCCCTCCTAATTACGACGGGGATATAACATTTACTAGAACTATATATAGTAAAAAAGAATTTAATAATAAAAATAATATATCTTTTGAAGAATTAAATAGTACTAATCTTCCTATTGAAATTGATCAGTTTTTTAATTTTTATAATGAAATCTTTTTTGATATCCCTAAAGAAGGAGAAAATTCTCATACTACTATAATAGAAACTAGTTTAGATTATGTAGGCAGTTATAATAACCCACTTCAAGGTGTTGTAGATAATTTAAATAGTCAAATAAGTGAATTAGAAGGACAAATTTCAACATTAGAAGGTGAAATTGAAACTTTAGTCACACAAATAGCAGATACTTTAGAAGGTCAAATTAATAGCCAACAAGCTCAAGCTGCATATGATGCTTATTTAACTCAAATAGGTGGCGATCCTGAAAATCCCATAATGACTTATAATGATCTCAAAATAAGGGCAAATAATATAGTAGGTTCTGATTTTGATGATAGTCGAGCAGGTAAAGATTTAAGACAAGCTTATGAAAAAGCTAAATCTAGTGACCTTAAATACCAAAATAGAACTTACAGTCAATGGAAAGCTGATGTTGAAAAAAGTTCATCTGGTCAAAGGACAGAAGATTTATTTGAAGCCATAGAGGCACTTAAAGACATCATTAAAAACAAATTAGCAGATTTAGACCCTAACTCATAAATGGCCATATTAAATACCCAAATAATAGAGACTTTAAATTCTCAAGATATAGAACAAATTTCTACTACACAGTTAGTAAGGAATTTTGGGCAGGATAATGATTTTGTTAAACTTGAAATATTTGACCAACAAGGAAAATTATTACTTTTTGATGAAAATTTTAGGGAATATACTCCCTATTATAATTCTCCTGGCACTAGTGGTACACCTAAAGTAACCTCTATAGATATAGATTATGAACAAGTTCTTAAAGACTATGGATATAGCTCGGGAACTTATGTAATGAATTTTTCTTTTAGAAGAAAAATTTTAAATATTAATAAGGATGCTTTTATTATATCTGAAATTTCTCCTTCTAGAAGAGAAATCAGAATTACTCCTAATGATATTACTCAAGTAGATTTTGAAAATACCTTAAGTGTACTAAATAGTATATTAAATATATCTCCATTTATACGAGATATTAATTTAATTTCTGGCAAATCCTCTACTTTAGTATTAAATGCTATATTAAGCAGAGATAAAACTGGGTTAATTAAATTATATAATCCTTTACCGTTTAACCTTTCTATAGGAAATTCTTTTAATATTATTGAAGAAATAATCAATCCTTTAGAAGTTACTGTTCAATTAGAACAAGAAACATTAATTGATACTAGTATCGATATTGGTGCACCCAATTTTTCATTATCAAACGAAGACATATTTACAGTACCCAGTAGCCAAAAAACTTTTGATCAAATATTAAGTAATGGATCTATAAGTTCAAGTTTTAATAATGTACAAAATTTATTAAGTGGTAGTGAAATTAAAGTTGATTTAGAATTTGATAACCCTGACACATCTACAGGCTATCATTTTGAAAACTTTATTCATTTTAGCTCAGCCACTGAAAGGTTAAGTAATTTTAAGTATAAATTAGAATTATTAGAAACGTATTCGGGCTCATTAGCAAAATTAGATAATATCACAGGAGATATAACATCGTCTACCTTTGTAAGCGAAAATAAAAATATTATATTAAATAAACAAGATAGATTAATTCAAGGCTTTGATTACTATGAAAGATACTTATACTATGAATCTGGAGCATATGCATGGCCCAAAACAAGTAATACTTTACCCCATACAAATGCTAAAGTAAATTCCGCAGCTGCTGTATCTTGGTTTGGAGCTCCTGTAGGTGATTATAATAACACATATTATGGAGGACAAATGTTGAGTGCTTCTAAATATGATGAAATTAATCAACATAATTTAGTAAACACTATCCCACCTCATATTAAGGATAATACACAAAATGATAAGTATATCCTGTTTGTTGAGATGATAGCTCAACACTTTGATGGTATTTGGGCTTATATAGATAGTATAACCGATATAAATGAAGCACATAGTGGATTAAAAGATGGTATATCAAAAGATTTAGTATTAAATCAATTAACTTCAAGAGGTATTAGTGCATATGATCAATTTTCAAACTCATCACTATATGAATACCTTATTGGTGATGATGGAACAGGAACGTTTGAATATAGTCCTACTGATGGGTCAACTCTAATTTCTGCTTCTAATGCACCCATTCCTAAAGGAGATATTGCTAAAGAAATCTGGAAACGATTATATCATAATTCATCATACCTTTTAAAAACTAAAGGTACTGAACGTGGATTAAAAGCATTAATTGCTTGTTATGGTATCCCTGAAACTGTATTACATGTTAAAGAATATGGTGGACCATTAGTAGATAAAACAGGATTTAGAACATTTAGTTACCAGAAAGAAAGCCAAATGGTAAGTAATGAAGAATCCCTTTCAAACTCATATGATTTTGCTGTATTTAGAGCTCTTCGAATCTTTGACGATAATGCTTGGGGTGGTACAAACGCAGCGACACCTAAAAGTATCCAAGTAAGATATTTACCTGATAATAATTTCAAAACAGGGACCCAAACAATATTAGCTATAGGGACTAACACAGGTCAAGGTAAAATAGCTATTCAAATATCTCAAAGTATAAATAATGATTTATACGAAAGTGGGTCATTTGCACATTTACTTATAGTAACTGGTAGTTCAGCTAATGATTTAACTAGTCCATTCACAAAAGTAGTATCTAGTTCATTAGTCCCCTTTTATAACGGTAAACCATGGAATATAACTGTTAATTTTGACCATCAAAATACTGAAAATATAACAGCGTATGCTACTCAAACTACTTTTAATAAAAACACCTATGTAACTTCATGTAGTTTAAATGCTGGTAATTATTTTGACACTAATTTAGGTATACTATCCCAAACTTTATGGGTTTTACCTCTTCGCCAAGATAAAACTTTTATAGGAGTCTCTGATACTTCTCCAAGAATAGAATATACTGGTTCTATACAAGAACTTAGAATATGGAGAGAAGTACTTAATGAATCTACTATAATATCTCAATCTTTATCACCCTTTAATTATAACGGCAATTCAATAAGTTCTAGTTATGAAGAATTATTATATAGATCTCCATTAGGATCCACATTAGGTCTTACAGGCCCAAGTTCTGACGCAACAGAAGCTCTTAGGTATGGACAAAATAAATTAAATTATGCCCCTAATTTATCATTAAATGGTTTTACCGGGATATCTAACATATATTATTACCCCGGTAAAACAGTTAATATAGAAGAAACCCACCATTTAACAACACCTGACACAGTAGGTTCCGGAATGGTATCAGATAAAGTTAGAATTGATAATGGTACATTTGATGATAATTTCTTAGATCCATTTATTTCAGTTGAAACATCACCCCAAGATAGACAACCACTTGATTATTCAGATGTAGGTGTATTTTTCTCACCAACTTTTGAAGTTAATGAAGATATAATTTATACTTTAGGTGGATTTAGATTAGATGATTATATTGGTGACCCAACCCACTATACCTCTGGTAGTTATCCCGATTTAAAAACTATTAGAGACATATATACTCAAAAATTAAGTAAAAAATTAGGAATAGGTGACTACATAAGAACCATACAATTTTTTGATCATACATTATTTAAAATGATTAAGGAATTTGTCCCAGCAAAAGCTAATTTAAAAACTGGTTTAGTTATTGAACCACATTATTTGGAGAGGACAAAGATTGCTGGTACAAATATTGACTATGAACAATTAACCGAACATTTAGCTGAATATTCACCTTCAGGATCTATAACTTCTACAAATGAAACAGTTCATGATGTATTTATTGATGTTGTAGCTTATATTGAAAGTGGTAGTTATAGTACTGCAGTTGAAAATGTAGCACAAAAAGGAAGATTAAGCAAAAAATATTATTTCTCATGAGTTTATATCAATTAGATCTTGCTACTAAATATAATAATGGTGATTTTAGTATAAATGTCAGTCATAGTTTAAATGGTTTATATGATGATTTAACTAAACTTTTTGATAACAATGTACCAGTAGGGAATGGTATTGTTATAAACAATAATAGTGAAACTACTCATGTATTATTTAATTTTGGAACAAATGGTTTATATGAAACTAGAAATGAATTAAAATGTTTAGGTAAAGTCACTACTTCAGTTGGTGTAGCATTAGGTTATAAACTTATATTTAATGAAGGAAGACTAGATGAAACTACAATTGAACAAAGTACAGGAGCATCATCATATAATACTACTATATATACAGATACTCCATATAATATAGAAAATGGAGATACCCCCATAGAGACATTATATACTTTAAAAATTGAATTCGATAATTTTGACGAAACACCACCACCTGATCCTGGAGATAATGATGTTAGATTTACAGAAATTAAATTATGGATAGGAGATTCAGTATTAGGTCAAAAACAAATAATTTCTAAACAATTTGAATTTAATGACTCAGTTTTAGAAACTAAAGCTTGGAATTCATCACGTTATACTGGTAAACAATTACAAGCATCTACTATTAATGAATTTACTAATGGGGATACCACTTATGGTAAAACACCTGTTCTTCAAAATTATACAAGAAACATTTATTTAGGAAGTAGAATAGTAGGAATGAATAGTAGTAGTATTGATGATGGTACTTTAACTCATTTTGAAGGTTTTTCATATATTACTATGCATGAATATCTTACAATTAATGATGATTTAAGTATTACTAGACATAGTATTAGAGGGAATGATGAAACAAATGTAAAAAAGAAAGGATTTTATAGATCTTTTTATCATGATTTCCCTATTAATTCTGAAGCTGAAATTAAACTTTTTGACGAAACTATAGATGATAATTTAAAATCTTCTTATAATATATTTAATAATTCTGGTCAACTCCAAAAAATGTTATTAGTAGAAAGACATGATACAGATAATACGGGTTCAGGATATGGTGTAAGGTATTCAGGATCTAATCAATTATTTTATGCTACTTCTAGTACACAAAATGATTTAGGAGCTGAATTTACTATATATAACCAACAATTAATAATAGATAAGTTTTTTACGGGCTCATTAATTTCAACCCCTCCTGCTTGGGCAGGTGGTTCTAATTCAGACTCAGGTCCTGCTAATCCTTAAAATTTAAATAATTATGGGAAGTAAACCACAAACTCAAACACCAACTGAAGTATTAGGAAGAAGTCAATTCCAAGATTTTATAGATTCTGCTTTTGGTTATAAAGATAATACCTCATGGGTTGGGGATAAGAGATTTTTTATAACTTTCCGACCTCATAGTGATTCTGTGGTTGGTTTAGGAATACCTAATTATGATTATACTATAAGAACAAAACTTACAGGTAGTTATGACAATTCAGGGGGGGCAAAACTTACTACTAACTTAGCGGAGTTATCAACAGGCGAAATTATAAGTCATAACTCTACTAATAATCCACCTTATTTTGAAGTAAGTAACAAATATTCTTTTAACCAAGATTATGTTTCAGAACAATATGTGGATGTAAATGAATTTAATGATTCTGTGACCCCACCAATTTTTACTAGTGGAAGTTATATAATAAGTAAATTAAATGATGAAAATCCTTCTTTATTAGTTGAATTAGATAAAATTGACCAATTACCTGAAGGGATAGGAAATAAAGAATTTGTTATAATTTCCGAAAATTTACACCCTTTTATAAAGGATAACTTACTATTTTTTCTCACTAGAGCAGGTATAAATGTTGGAGGAGATACATCTAACTTAATAAAATTAAATGAATCTAACAGAAACCTTAGATAATATATATTTATAAACAAAATAAAATTTAAATGGGATATTTAGACAATTCAAGCGTTATTGTAGACGCTATATTAACCAAAAAAGGTCGTGAACTTTTATCACGCCAGGATGGTTCTTTCAATATTACTCAATTTGCTTTAGCAGATGATGAAATCGATTATACTTTATATAATGAAAACCACCCAAATGGTTCAGCTTATTATGGAGAAGCAATTGAAAATTTACCATTAATTGAAGCTATTCCTAATGAAAATAATACTATGGTTTCAAAATTAGTTACCTTACCAAGAGGTACTACTAAAATCCCAGTATTAAGTTTACAATCTACAAATATTACTGTAGGGAGATCAGCTAACTTTACTATTACACCTAATACTCTTAATTTTGATACTACTGTAGAGTCAAATTATTCATTTACTATAGCAGATAGAAGATTAATCCAACAAGGTAGTTCAACTGGGGGAACAGGAGCAGGTACTACAACAGGTATTCCATTTACAGGTACTGCTTTATCTCAAACCTTTATTGGTACCTCATTTACAGGTACATCATTAGCAGGAACTACATTATTTGGTAGTAATTCAGCATTAGCTACTTCAATTATAGTAGTAGGTTTAGATACAGGTGCTAGATCAACAATAACTTTACAAGTAAATAAAGATGCAAACTCAGGCACTAATGCTGCCCAAGCTGCTTCTTCATTCTAATAAAATAGATTAACATGGCGACAAATAATAACATTGCGACTTATACAATTTTCCAAGGAGGAGATACAGTAGATTCTATAGATAGAGTATTTACTAGTGCATGGTCAGGTAATACAAATGATTTAGCTACTTTAGGATTTTTTTCTTCTAGTGTCCAATATGTCACTACAACATCTACATCAAGTGGTGCTTTTTACATGGAAATTTATAATAAAGATCCAGAAGCTAACACAGATGAAGAAGCTCAATTTTCAATAGCTTACGGAAACAAAGTAGGAAGTGGGTCTTTAGATTTTTCTTCTGGCACAGGAGCTGAAGGTTATAGTGCTGCTAAATCAATTTATACCCAATATAGAAATTTAGTATTTGGTGGAGATGAAACTCAAAACTTTAGTTTTAATGGTTATACTCCAGATGATATTTATGTTATTAATATAAATAGAGCTAGATATAAAAATGCTCTTAGATTAAATAATTTTAATTTACAACTTTCGGGATCAACTAAATTATTAAAATTAACTTCAGATTCAGTAACAACCTCAGGCTCAGCCAATGCTATTAGAGCTGGTGTAGGTAGGGAATTTAATTTAGTATCTGGATCTAATGGGGAAAGAGTAGGAAGTAGCAATACTTATGTTACTGATAGTGGTTCTTATGGTTATATTTATCCTGATGCCGGATTTATTATTCTAAATGCTGATGCATTAGATGCCACAGCTGCAGATAATGGTATAGCCTTAGAAACAGGAGTAGGTTCTAATACTAGCGAACAAAATCCTATTAAACTACAAGATGCTTTAATATTAGGTAATTCGTTTATATTAGATGCACAAGAAGATATTGCCAGTAAATTTTATTTTTGTAGAGTAAAAAACCAAGAATTTAATTATACTACAAATGATTCATTTACACTAAATGATGGTACATTAAGTTTTGATTCTATGATTGATAACCCACAAACCTACATAACTACAGTAGGGTTATATAATGATAACCAGGATTTATTAGCAGTTGCAAAATTAAGTCAACCATTACCAAAAGATTTTACAAAAGAAGCCCTTATTAAAATTAAACTCGATTATTAATGGCGGGTATATTTAAAAAGCTCAGTGCTAATGATATAAAAATAACACCTTTTGAAGCCCATAAACAGTATAACACTACTGATTTGGCTTCAATTGGTGCTAGCACTGCGTCTTTAGCTTGGAGTGGATTAAATAAAAGTACTTTTTCTACTGGAAGTAAAAAATATTATCAAATAGATAAACTCTATTATAGAGACTATATTAGAGAAAGAGCACATCGTTTAGAATTAGATGATGCTACTTATACTACCCAAGAAAGAAGATTATATCAAAGTGCTAGTTTATTAAGCTTAAGCCAAAAGACATTTGGCTCAGAAGTTCAACCTAATAATTTCAATTTAACAGTTAGTAATGGAGGTAATACTTATACAATTACTGATGATGGATTTGGTAATTTATATGATACATCAATAGGAAAAGATAATTTTCCTAACGAAGATAATAGGGTATTTTATTTAGCTCCTGTTAATGGGTTTAAAAGAGCTGATTTAACTTTAGATATAGAAACAGGTAATCAATATGTTAATTCTCCTTTTCCTGATGGTTATTCAAGAACATTTTATGATGATTCATATTTTCAAAATATAGTAACATACCATAAAAATCAATTTAATCAAACGGGACAATTTAATACTCAATTAATATCCCAAGGAAACAATACGGATGCTAGAGTTACTATTCAAAACGCTCCTTACTTAAATTTTAATGATGAAGATTTTTGTATAAGTTTCTATTATTTGCCCGGAATAGATTTTAATTCACTTATAATATCTGAAGTCACCGAATTTATCCTTACTAAAGAAGGTGCACAAGACTCTCCACCTTTAGGATCTGAAGCTGGAGGAGGATTTGCAATGAATATTACGGGAGCTTTAGATATAACTACAATCCCAGCTTCCCCTCAATTCCCCTATAAATTATCAGTTAAAGGTATAGGAAGTACTGGTTCTTTAATGTTTGAAAGATTTGATGGAGAAAATAGATCTTTTGTGTCAGGAAACATATTTCATACTTCAGATGTTGGTTCACATATCCATGTAATTGCACAAAGAAAAGATGGAATATTAGAAATTTACAAAAATGGAGTACTTGCTGTAGATGAAAATGGAAATAACGCTCAGGTAACAGATAATACAAGAATTTGTCAAAATAAAAGCAATATAACGTTATTTAAAAAACAAAACCCTAACGGTACTTATAATATTTCTTCTACTCAATTCTCATCCCAATCCGGATTCAGATTCCAACAACTTCAAATATGGAATCAGGGAATGTCTTCAGCTCAAATAGCCCAAATTTCAGAATCCTTTACAGGTACTTACCCAATAGGTAATATATTCTATGATAATGGATTTGCGGTTTTAACACATCCAAAATATATGAGTTTATTTGATGGTGGTTCTATAGATACATTATCTTATAAGAATACTCATTTAATTACTGAAAACGAATATCAGTGTACTATGACTGAGGATGAATTTGAATTTACCACAAATATTTCAGCACGTAAAATACCTTTTAGCCAAAACGAAGATATAGCTAATTTTGCAACTGGTTCTAATTTTAAACCATATATTACATCTGTAGGATTATATGATGATAATGGTAATTTATTAGTAACAGGAAAATTAGGCCAACCTATAAAAGCAAGTAGTGAAACTGATACTACATTCGTTATAAGATTTGATACATGATAATACCAAATAGTTACGAAGAATTTCCAAAAGGCACATATGGGTATGTTTATCAAACAACCCATATCCCTACTGGTAAAAAATATGTTGGCAAAAAATCGCTAATATATAATTTAAAGAAAAAGTTAGGTAAAAAAGAACTAGCACTCTATGAGGGTAAAGGTCGACCACCTAAATTTAAAATGATTCAAAAAGAAAGCGATTGGAAAACCTATTATGGTTCACACCAATTTATTAAGGAAGAAGTTAAAAAAGGTAATCAAGCTGATTTTAAACGTGAAATACTCCAACCTGCTTTCTCTAAAAAAGAATTAACTTACTTAGAAAACAAATACTTATTTAGTTTAGAAGTATTAGAGAGTGACGAATATTTAAACGATAACATTGAAGGACGGTATTTTAAGAAGGATTTTGATATGTGAACTTTCATTCGTACCTTGGGAGTATGAAGGAAGATCAATTG
>Ga0209630_10001597_pt1 | contig 23883 bp, 21 predicted proteins | sample COG_01_FD_184745 | JGI IMG/M metagenome (GOLD analysis project Ga0209630, IMG submission 184745) | Pelagic Microbial community sample from North Sea - COGITO 998_met_01 (SPAdes) (version 2) | ecosystem: Environmental > Aquatic > Marine > Neritic zone/Coastal water | place: Helgoland, sampling... | reverse complement strand
AGCTTTCTTTTGAAAAGCTAATGCCTTAATAAAATCTTCTTGAAAGTGAAATTTTCCTACTCCAATTTTAAAATTTTGAACTGACCTTTGAGTTTGAGCGCCCCAAAGCTTATCAGAAGGAACTTTGATGTTACCAAGACTATCTTTTTCGATACGAAATTTGACCATAAGTTATTAATAATATATATCAGATTTAATGAAAAACATTTTATTAATTAGGCATGGACAAAGTGAATGGAATAAATTGAACTTATTTACTGGTTTTAAAAATGTTGATTTATCCGAACAAGGCGTTGAAGAGGCAATAAAAGCTTCCGAAAACTTTAAAGAATTGGGTATAAAGTTTGATCTTGTATATACAAGTGTTCTTTCTAGAGCTCAAAAAACATCTGAAATTATTTTAAAAGAATTAGGTCAACAGGAAGATCTCAAAAAAAAATCAAAAATTATTGAACACATAGCTCTTAATGAAAGAGACTATGGTGATTTAACTGGTTTAGATAAAAAAGAAACTGCTGATAAATACGGCGATGAACAGGTTCATAAATGGAGAAGAGGATACAGCGATAGACCTCCAGGTGGTGAAAGCTTAGAAGACGTCGTTTCAAGAGTAAAAAGTTATTACGATTCAGAAATATTTCCTCAAATTCATTCTGAACTTAACAGTAATATACTTATTGCTGCTCATGGAAACTCCTTGAGAGCATTACTTTTAGTTATGAAAGTTTATAAAATTGAAGAAATTAATTCTGTTGAATTATCAACGGGAGTTCCTATCCATATCATTTATCAAGACTCCCAATTTCTTATTAAGAAATAAACTTTATTCTTACTATGATTGATTTGCCTCTTATATTAGCATTATCAGCATACTATTTTGCTATGTTTATCACTCCAGGCCCTAACAATACAATGTTAACAATTTCTGGCATCAAGTTTGGCTTCAAAGATACTATTCCTCATATATTTGGTATTTCATCAGGGCATGCAATTCAGATCTCTTTAGTATGTTTAGGACTTGGTTCGCTATTTCAAAAATTTTCCCAAATTCAAGAGTATTTGAAGTGGTTATGCTTAATTTATTTATTATATTTAGCTTGGAGCATGATTGGCTCAATCAAAGATCATGAAGTTCAATCGGGTAGACCTTTGAAATTTTATGAAGCTTCTTTATTCCAATGGGTGAATCCAAAGGCTTGGACAATTGCAACTATGGCTGGTACTGCATTTTTTCCTAGAGAAGAAAATATACTCATAGCTGTTATGTTTGTTTGTATGTCTGCATTTATCATCAATCTTCCTTGTATCAGTGTATGGGCGCTATTTGGAGCTTCTATAAAAAAATACATTAATAATCATTTATTAAAAAAAATAATCGAATATTTTTTCTCATTTTTGCTTGTTTTAACTGGGATTTATCTAGTTATCTAAGAATATTTTTCAATATAGTCAGCTGAATGATTCTTAAAAATAAATATTACTAAGAGAATTATCAACAGAAACATTCCGTACTGAATTAGTCTTTTTATCGTTGGATTCATCTTAGAATTAAGGTTTTTGTTAGTTAAAAACCAAAAAATAGCTAAAAATATAAAGAATATCGCTGAAGCTTGTATTACAAAGTCATTAAAGATACTCATTAAATACTAATTTACCTGAATTAATTACAATAAAAAGTTGTTTTTTTGACTTGATATAATCCCAATTATAGGCACAATCCGACGCAGTAAACAACTTTGAATCAATTCTAGATTAGATTCTAAGTAATAAGCATAGAATAAGGAGTACTCATGTTTAAGTTTTTAAAACTATCTGTACCAGCATCAATTCTCGTGATGGCGCCGGCAATTGCCTCCGCTGCTGAGAATTTAGCGCAAGACGATTTTGTTGGTATTTCTTTTTGGCTGATTTCAATGGCACTTGTTGCTTCAACAGCCTTCTTCTTCCTAGAGACTCAAAGAGTTTCTGCTAAGTGGAAAACATCTTTAACTGTATCTGGTTTAGTAACACTTGTTGCAGCAGTTCACTATTTCTATATGAGAGATGTGTGGATCGCTACAGGTGAAACACCAACAGTATACAGATATATTGACTGGTTAATCACAGTTCCTCTTTTAATGGTTGAATTCTACATTATCCTAAGAGCTATCGGAGCAGTTTCTGCAGGTATCTTCTGGAGATTAATGATTGGTTCAATGGTTATGTTAATCGCAGGTTATATGGGTGAAGCTGGCTACATCAATGCATGGGCTGGATTTATCGTAGGTATGGCTGGTTGGGCTTACATCTTGTATGAAGTTTTTGCTGGTGAAGCTGGTAAACTTGCTGCAGATAAAGCTCCTGCATCAGTTCAGTCTGCTTTTAGCACAATGAGATGGATCGTATCAATCGGTTGGGCTATTTATCCATTAGGTTACTTTTTTGGTTACCTAACAGGTTCAGCAGATGTTGAAATGTTAAATATCATTTACAACTTTGCTGATGTTTTAAATAAGATCGCTTTTGGTGTGATTATTTGGAACGTAGCTACATCTGAATCTAAAGCGTAAATTTAGATAAGTAACAATTTAAACCAGGCAAGTTTACTTGCCTGGTTTTTTTTTATCAAAAATTCTATATTCTCAAACTAAATTGAATAAGCATATTGCTATAATTGGAAGTGGTTTTGGCGGACTAGCTTCAGCGCTTAGAATGAAAAAATTAGGGTTCGAAGTCACTTTAATTGAAAGATTGGGAAGTTTGGGTGGCAGAGCTCGTGTATTCGAAAGAAAAGGATACAAACATGATGCAGGTCCTACAGTGATTACTGCACCTTTCTTATTTGATGAATTATTTGAATTATTTCATTTAAAAACAAAAGATTATCTTGATTTCAAACCCCTAGACCCTTGGTATCGTTTCCACTTTCACAATGGTCAAGAATTTGACTATAGACCTTCAATTGAAGATACCATCAAAGAAATTGAGAGATTTTCAAAAGAAGACGCAGTTGGTTACCGTGAATTACTGAAGCATTCAGAGAGAATATTTAATATTGGCTTTTTAAAACTTTCAGATAAGCCATTTAGCTCCTTCTGGGAGATGGTAAAGCAAATCCCATCTCTATTAAAATTGCAAAGTTATCTAACTGTAAGTGGTTTAGTTAACAAATATTTAAAAAACTCATTTATGAGAAAGGCTTTCTCTATCCATCCACTTTTAGTGGGGGGTGATCCTCATACAACAACATCTATATACGCTTTGATCCATTACTTAGAGAGAAAATGGGGTGTCTATTTTTGTATGGGAGGGACAGGCAAGATTATCCAAGAGCTTGAAAATTTAGCATTATCAAATGGTATAAACATCATGAAAAATACTGATGTAAATGAAATTATACTCGAGAATAATTCAGTTACAGGCCTAAGACTGAATAACAAAGAAATCGTTAATTTCAATGCTGTCATTTGTAATGCAGATCCGCCAACTGTTTACGCTGAAATGATCAAAGGGAAGAGATTAAAAAGAACATTTAAGCCAGAACCTCTAATTCAATATTCAATGGGGCTTTTTGTTTTATTTTTTGGAACAAAAAAACAATTTCCCTCTGTTGCACACCATACTATTTGGATGAGTGAGAGATTTAAAGATTTACTAAAAGATATTTTTCAAAATAAGAAACTATCAGAAGATTTTTCCTTATACCTTCATCGTCCAACTGCGACTGACCCTTCTTTTGCCCCACAAGGTTGCGATAGTTTTTATGTTTTATGTCCAGTGCCAAATTTACTAGGTAATATTAATTGGGAAATAGAAGGACCAAAGTTAAAAGATAAAATCATCAAAGAACTGTCGAATACTATAATGCCAAATTTAGAAGATGTAGTCGAAGAAGTTTTTTGGATGGATCCAAATGATTTTAAAAAAGACTATAGATCCATGCATGGTGCTGGTTTTTCAATTGCTCCTATATTTTCTCAATCTGCTTGGTTTAGATACCATAATAAAGATCCTCAAATTAAAAATTTATATTTTGCTGCCGCAGGATCACATCCTGGAGCAGGAATTCCCGGAGTTCTTTGCTCAGCAAAGATTGTAGAAAAAGTGATTAAAGAGGATTTTAAATTAAATTAAACCTTATGATTGATTACCAAGATCTTTCATTAAAAGAATCAATATCTCTAATAAAATTAAATGGAAAATCATTTTACTGGGCTAGTTTATTTTTAACAAAAAGCACAACTGAAGAAGCCGTTATTTTGTATTCTTTTTGTAGGCTATTAGATGACTTAGCCGATCAAAAAGGTGATAAATTATTAGAGCTTCAAAATTATCAATCCTCTATAAACAGTATACCAATTAAAGTAGCAGGCTATACTTTGATGAGTTTTTTAAAAAAACACAAAGTAAATCAATTGGTAATAAAAGACCTGATTGACGGATTTATTTTTGATCAAGGACTAGTGAGGATTGTAAATAAAAAACAATTAATAATTTATTGCTATCAAGTAGCAGGAACAGTGGGTTTAATGATGAGTTCTATTTTAAAACCCTCTAGCACGTATGCAAATAAATTTGCAATAGATCTTGGTATTGCGATGCAACTTACAAATATAGCAAGAGATGTAAAAGAGGATGCCTTAGATCATAATAGACAATACTTGCCATCTGAAATATTTGATGGAGTAAATTTTGAAAAATTACACTCAATTTGTATTGGTAAAAACAATGAAAAAGAAAATTTAAAAATTAAAAATGCAATTATAGAAATTTTAAAAATTTCAGATGAATATTATAAAAGTGGCATGAACGGACTTAGATACCTTCCCATAAGATCTCATTTGTCTTTAGGAATAGCTGCATTGGTTTATAGGCAAATTGGTGTCAAAATTATCAAGAATAATATTTTATGGCATAAAGACAGAGTTTACCTTTCTTCAATTGAAAAATTTTTTACTAGTATAAAAATTATACCACACCTTTTTAGGAGATTTTTGCAAAATCCTATTCATAATGAGGGCTTACATGAAGATTTGAAGGAAGTCGTAAATGCAAACTATTTTTGATTATGCAGTAATAGGAGTAGGTGCTGCTGGTTTAAGTTTCCTTAAAGAAAGACATCAATTAATAAATAAAAAATTCATAGCTATAGACAAAAATATTCACACTCAAAAAAACCATATATTTGGGTTTTGGAATATGCCTTGGACAAAGGAGTTGACTAGACACTCTCATAAAAAGTGGAATGCTTGGTCAATTATAAGTCAAGACGAGGAAATAAGCTTTTATTCAGAAAAGCACAAATATGAAATTCTCTATTTAGATAAATGGAAAAATGAGTCTTTGAAAAGTGAGAGAGATCTGGTTATTTGTCAAAATAACGTAAGAACAATCCATAAGAAAAATAAAATTTTTGAAATTACTCTTGATAATGATGATGTTTGTTATGCTCATAATATTGTTGATTCAAGAAGCACAAAATTAGATAGAAAATACTTAAAACAACATTTTTTGGGTCAAACTATAAAGGTAAAAAATGATATTTTTGACGAAAATAAACTTGTATTAATGGATTTTAGAGTTGATCAATCAAAAGGTATCCATTTTATCTACCTGGTTCCTTTTGCTAAAAATAAAGCTTTAATCGAATCTACAATGTTTTCTTTCAATGAAGAAAATGACGAATGGTATATAAAAGCTATAGAGAATTATTTATATAAGTTTTATAATTTAAAAGAATGGACTGTATTAGATGAAGAAAAAGGTTCAATTCCTATGACCGTAATTGATGAACCTAAAAATGATTTTATTAATATCGGAACAATGTCTGGAGCAATGAAACCGTCTAGCGGTTATGCAATGAGCTTTATTCAAAAACAAATTTCTGATTTATTTCAGAATGATTTAATAATAAATAAAAACATTACAAACCCTCATAAAAAAATAGATTTATGGATGGATAAGGTATTTTTAAAAGTATTAGAGGCAGACTCTATTATGGCTATAGATATTTTTATAAAATTAGGAAAAATCCTTAATGGTGATGAATTTGCCCTTTTTATGTCAGGGCAGGCAAATATGTTAATTAGACTTAAAATCATCTTTAAAATGCCTAAAAAGCCATTTTTAAAGGCATTATTCCATTAATCAATGGATGCTCTTATTCTTAGTCCAATAACTTATTCTGCGTTATTTGCTATAGCGGTTATTGGTTTACCTCATGGATCATTGGACGGAGCAATTGCAAGCTTTTTGGGTTTTAAAAATATAAAAAGTTTTTCGAAGTTTTTAATCTTTTATGTGTGTATTAGTATTGGAGTCATTTTTTTTTGGTTCTACTTTCCCGTCATAAGTCTTTTATTATTCCTCCTCATTAGTATTTATCATTTTGGAAGTTGTGATGCTAATAGCATTAATAATAAAATTCATAGACTGATCATATCTATTGCTCATGGAGGAAGCGTAGTTATTGGTGTCATTTTTTTTCAAACATTTATTTCCTTTAAAATTTTTGAATATCTTTCAGGACCAGATGTGTATGCATATGTTAATTTTGTTGATTATTTTTTTTATATTATTTTGTTTTTTATCGGTTTTTATTTTTATTTATGCTTTAAAAATAAAAATTTATTTACAAAGTTTATTGAAATACCATTTATTTTATTAATTGCTTATATAGCTCATCCTTTAGTCACCTTTAGTATTTATTTTTGCTGTATTCACACTCCTAGACATACTGTTGATGTGATACGAAACCTAAAACGAAATAATTTTCATTATAAAAAAATTATATACACAACGATGATATTTACGGTGTTGTCTTGGATTTTAGGTTTAATTGGATATTTATACCTGTTACCAATATTAGGTAATTCAGAGTCAATATTAAAAGTTATATTTATTGGTCTAGCAGCCTTAACCTTACCTCATATGATTTTAGTGGATGGTTTTTATAAACCTAAAACTAGAAAATTAAATTAAGTAATCTATTAAATGCATATAACGGTGGTTTAAATAACCTTTTTTTATTATAAAATTTTCTTCAATCATATCTTCATGTATGTTCTTAATAATTTTAGGTAAGACTGTTGACAGTTTTTTGCTTATCACAATTGACTCTTTTGATGCTTCTGTGCTTTTTTCAATATTTAAAAATATATTCTTTCCTTTAGAGTTTTTAGTTAACTCTAGATCAATTAAACTACATTGCTTATCAATAATTTTTTTAAGCAATTCTATATTTAATGGTTTTTTTTGGATTACTTCAGAAAAAAATAGATAAGCACATCCTCTTTTAAGAAATTTTTTTTTTATGCTTTTGAGTGAGAGAAAAAAATCAATACTTTGATTAGTATATTTTTTACACCCAATTGCATTATAGTGTTTGTCTTCAATAATTCTGTGTGTGGATGACTCATAATAAAAATTTAATTTTTTATTTTTTTTTTTTATATTTTCTATATCTAATGGCAGTAAGGGTGTTCGATGATCATTTTTATTTGTTTCAGCTAATATACAAATATTCATTTCATTATGTTTATTTTAGTTTTTATTGCATTACTAATGAATTTTATTAGCATTTTATGTTTTAACTAATTAGAATTATTTCAAATGAAATTGATACCTGAATGGTTGCCCCATGAGTCCTGTTGTATAGCATGGCCCTGTAATCATGAGTTATATGGGAATGTTTTAGGTGAAGCTAAAATTGAAATAGCCAACCTAATTAACGAGATCAGTTCAGATGAGAAGGTTCTTTTATTTTGCAATCCATCAGATCTAATGGAATGTAGAAAAATTGTTGGAAATAGCGAAGTAGACTTTATTGAAGTGCCTTTAGATGACTCTTGGATGAGAGACATTGCTCCTATTTTTATTAAAAACTTAAATCAATTAGAGTCTATTTGTTTTGAATTCAATGGTTATGGAAAATATTCCAATTATTCTAAAGATAATCAAATCGCTAATTTTATAAGTAAAAAATTAAATATTAATTATTTATCTTCTAATTTTGTACTAGAAGGAGGAGCGATCACATATGATGACGAAGACAATCTCTTTACAACAGAGAGTGTATTATTAAATAAAAATAGAGATAATAACTTATCTAAAATTCAATATGAAAAAGAATTAATTAAACTATTTGATATTAAAAATATTGTCTGGCTTCCTGAAGGATTAGTAGGTGATGATACTGATGGTCATATAGATAATCTCTTGTGTCCGATTGGAAATAAAAAATATCTCTTAGCTTCCACAGATAACAAAGAAGATGTTAATTATCGTATTTTAAAAAAAAACAGCCTAATAATTAAAGACCATTTCATTGATAGGGTTGAAATAATAGATGTGCCTATTCCAGATCCGATAATTTTAGAAGATAAAAAATTAGTGTCTTCTTACATCAATTTTTATTTTACAGAAAACAAAATTATACTTCCAAAGTTTATGGTTTATCAGGATGCAATAGTGAGAGAATTATTTTCTTCATTATTTCCAAATAAATCTATTATAATGTTAGATACGAGAAGTATTAATTATGGAGGTGGTAATATTCATTGCGTGACTATGAATGTACCAAAAGTTTAAATGATTAAAGTTGCCAGTTCACAATTTGCGTCCTCAAAAAATAATTTTGATGGCAATATGAACAAAGCTTTAGAGATAGCAAAAAAAGCTTCAGATGAAAATGTGAACATATTATTATTTCAAGAATTATTTCAGTCAGAATATTTTTGTTCAACTAAAAATGAAGATTTTTTTGAATTAGCTATTGAATTTCCTACCCATAACATATTTCAAATATTTTCAAATTTTTGTAAATCCAATAATATAGTCGTGCCAATAAGTTTTTTTGAAAAGTATCAGGGTAAATATTTTAATTCCTTAGTTGTAATTGATGCCGATGGCTCTTTAAGTGATATTTATAGAAAATCACACATACCAGAAGGTCCTGGATATAATGAAAAATTTTATTTTTCTCCTGGAGATACTGGATTTAAGGTTTTTAATACTAAATTTGCAACAATTGGTTGTGCTATCTGTTGGGATCAGTGGTTTCCTGAATGCGCTAGAATTTTAACTATGCAAGGCGCTGAAATTTTATTCTATCCTACAGCTATTGGTTCTGAACCTCAAGATCCTGATTTAGACTCACGAAAACATTGGAGAAATGTAATGATTGGTCATGCGGCTGCAAATCAAATTCCTATTGTTGCCTCAAATAGAGTAGGAATTGAAAATGAAAAAGATATTACAATTAAATTTTATGGTAATTCATTAATCATTGACCACGTAGGAGATGTTGTTTCTCAAATGAATGAAGAGGAAGAGGGATTAAGATCTCACGATTTTAATATCGAAGAAATAAGAAATTATAGACAATCTTGGGGTAATTTCCGTGATAGAAGACCTGATTTGTACAAAAAAATTTGTGATTTTTGAAAAAAAGTAGACTACTATTGATTACTAACTATTAAGGGGGAAGTGCTATGAAAAAATTATATATTATTCTGATTAGCTTAATTATTCCTTTTGCTTTAAATGCAAAAGAAGAGCTATTCATTTACAATTGGTCTGATTATATCGCAGAGGATACAATCGCAAACTTTGAGGCAGAGACGGGCATTGACGTTACCTATGATGTATTTGATTCCAACGAAGTACTGGAAGCAAAGTTATTAGCTGGAAATAGCGGATATGATATTGTTGTTCCATCCGGATCATTTTTAGAAAATCAAATTAAAGCTGGCGTATTTCAGAAATTAGATAAATCTAAAATTTCAAACTTATCTAATCTAGATCCAAAGGTTTTAGAAAAAACTGATGCTCATGATCCTGGGGGTCTTTATTCAGTTAATTATATGTATGGTACAACAGGTATTGGATATAATGTTGAAGCAGTAGAAGAAAGAGGCGGAGATGTTGAAAGTTGGGATTTAATTTTTAATCCAGAAGAAATCTCTAAATATGCTGATTGTGGAGTTGCTATGCTTGATGCGCCAAGTGAAATTATGGAAATAGCTCTTAACTATTTGGGTCACGATCCAAATACTGAAAATACTAAAGCTAATGAAGAAGCATTAGAAATGCTCCAAAAAATTCGACCCTTCATTAAATATTTTGACTCTTCACAATATATTGATGATTTAGCTAATGGAGAAATTTGTTTAGCTGTAGGATGGTCAGGTGATGTTTTCTTAGCTGCAGATGAAGCTGCCGATGACGTTGAGGCCTGGTATTCAATTCCTAGTGAGGGAACTGTTATTTGGTTTGACATGATGGGTATTCCTTCAGATGCTTCAAATGTTGAGAATGCTCATAAATTTATTAATTATATTTTAAGACCAGAAGTTGTTGCAGAAATTACAAACTATGTTTGGTATTCAAATCCAAATTTAGTAGCAAATACAACTGAGGGCCTTATAGAAGCAGAGATATTAGAGGATCCGGCTATATATCCCACAGATGAAATTCTAAAGATGTTATTTGCTGATGTTGCTGATACGCCACAAAAAGCTAGAATATCATCTAGAGTCTTTAATAATTTTAAAGCTTCTAATTAATTATTAATTTGCTAAAGCACTTCACATATATTTTGTGGAGTGCTTTAGTTTCTCAGTTATGAAAGATTCTTTTCTATATATCGAAAACGTTTCTAAATCATTTGATGATGTTAAGGCTCTCGACAATGTTTCTTTAGCGATAAACAAATCTGAGTTATTTAGTCTTTTAGGCTCATCAGGTTGCGGAAAATCAACTTTATTAAGAATTATAGCCGGATTTGAAAAACCTGACTCAGGAAAGATATTTCTTGATGGCGAAGATATTACTGATTTACCAGCCTATAAAAGACCTCTTAATATAATGTTTCAAAGTTATGCTTTATTCCCTCATCTAAATGTTTCTAACAACATCGCTTTTGGATTGAAAGAAGATCGTTTAGACAAAAAGGAAATAGAAAATAGAACAAGTGAAATAATTAATCTCTTAGAGTTAAAAGGTTTAGAAAAAAGAAAAATAGATGAAATCTCAGGAGGGCAACAGCAAAGAGTAGCTCTTGCTAGATGTCTTGTTAAAAAACCTAAATTATTGTTACTAGATGAGCCTCTGGCCGCTTTAGATAAAAAACTTAGAATTCAGACACAATTTGAGTTAGTTAATCTTCAGTACAAGTTAGGAATTACTTTTATTATTGTTACCCATGATCAAGAAGAAGCTATGTCATTATCAGACAGAATGGCAATTATGCAGGAGGGTAGTATTTTACAAATAGGTAATCCTGTAGAAGTTTATGAGAAACCTAATAATGAATATATTGCAAAATTTATAGGCACAGCAAATATTATTAACATCCAAAAACATCAAACTAAAAATAACTTTTTTTTATCTTCTGAACTGGGGATTGAAATTGAAAGCTCTGAAAATAAACTATCTTCTAAATGCTTAATTAGGCCTGAAAAAATTAATATTACTAAATCAACGATGGATAAAAAAATAAATCAAGAAAATTCCTGTAAAGGAATAGTTAAAGAAGTCGCTTACCTTGGAAGTTATACTAAATATTTAATACAAAGTAAGAGTTATCAATTTTACGTATTTCAAACTAATAATTTTATCTCCGAAAATTTGAATATTAAATGGGATGATGTTGTTGATTGTTCTTGGAACAAGGAAGCTATCTTTCTACTATAAATGCTCAGTAAATTAAAAAATTATAAATTTTGGTTTGTTTTTACTCCCTATTTTTGGCTAGTAGCTTTTTTCTTTATTCCTCTCGCTATCATTTTAAAAATTTCTTTCTCAGTTTCTGAATGGGGAATGCCTCCTTATAAAGATATTTTAGAAATTAATAATTCTGGAGATTTTATTTTAAACATTACTTCTGGTAATTATGCTTTTATTTTTTCTGATTTCTTTTATCTAAAATCCTATCTTAATTCTTTATCTCTTGCTTTTACTTCTACATTAATATGCCTGATTATTGGTTATCCTATTGCTTTCTATGTGGCTAAATCAAAACCAAAGATAAGAAATCTACTTTTAATATTATTAATTATCCCTTTTTGGACCTCGTTCCTGTTAAGGGTTTATGCCTGGAAAGTATTACTTCAAGGCAACGGTATTTTAAATTTGATGCTGATAAAACTTGGATTTATCTCAGAACCTTTGTCTCTACTTTATAATCATTATGCTGTGATACTTGGTGTTGTTTATACCTATCTGCCCTTTATGATATTACCCCTTTATGGGTATTTGGTTAAATTTGATTTGCGGTTAATTGATGCCGCAAATGATTTAGGTTCAAGAAAAATCAATACTTTTTTTAAAGTAATACTACCTCTGTCTCTTCCGGGAATTATTGCTGGATGTATGTTGGTCTTTATTCCAGTTGTTGGAGAATTTGTTATTCCAGAACTCTTGGGTGGAAGTGATAAACTCTATTTTGGAAAAATCATTTGGGATGAATTTTTTGTAAATCGTGATTGGCCGGTGGCTAGTGCACTAGCAATGTCTGGAATATTATTTTTAATAGTTCCTATTGTGATTTTTCAAATGTCTTATTCAAAATATAATTTTAAAAATGAATAAATCTTTTCTTAAATACACTTTATTAGGAATTGGTTTTTCTTTTCTTTATTTTCCAATTTTTGCTTTAATTATTTACTCTTTTAATGAAAGCAAAAGAGTAATGGTGTGGAAAGGTTTTTCACTGAAATGGTATGGAGAACTTTTTAAAAATGAGCAAATTCTTGAGTCATTTTATATCAGTTTAAAAATTGCGTCTATGTCCGCAACTTTTGCAACAATTTTGGGAGTAATGGCAGGTTATTCCTTAGCAAGAATATCAAAAATTCCATTTCGACCTTTTTTTATTTTTATTAGCACAGCTCCTTTGGTCATGCCTGAAATTATTTTAGGATTATCACTTCTTTTATTTTTTATTTCATCAAATAATTTATTTGGACTTCCTTCTTCAAAAGGTCAATTGACCGTATTAATCTCTCACATGACATTTTCTGTGGCTTTTGTTGCAGTCATAATTCAGGCAAGACTATTTGGTTTTAACAAGAGTATTGAAGAGGCTGCACAAGATTTGGGGGCTGTCCCCAATAGTGTAATTTGGAAGGTTACACTTCCTGTAATTTTACCCTCCATCATATCCGGCTGGCTCCTAGCCTTTACTCTCTCACTTGACGACTTAGTTGTTGCAAGTTTTACTACAGGGCCTGGCGCTAATACTTTACCAATTGTTGTTTTTTCAAAAGTGAGATTGGGACTTAGTCCTGAAGTGAATGCTCTTTCTGCTGTGATTATGTTGGTAATTGTCTCTATTGCAGTTGGATACTACATAAAGATCCGAAACAAATCAGACGTTAATTAAAAGATACTCTCTCTCCCAAGCAGTAACAATTTTATTATATTCGCCCACTTCAAGTTCCTTGATTGCTCGAAATAATTCTACAAATACGTCTCCATAAATTTCTTTTATTTCTTTTGATCTGGAAAATAAATCTAGTGCTATTGTCATACTTTCAGGTAGGGATAAATTTACGTTATAAGCATTTTTTTTGGTCTCAGCTGTTGGTTCTATTTTATGATTGATGCCAAGTAATCCAGCAGTCAGTGTAGCTGCTATAGCTAGGTAAGGATTAACATCAGATCCCGGTAGGCGATTTTCAATTCTTAATTGACTTGCCACGCTGTAGCTCGGAATTCTAAAACCACAAGTCCGATTTTCGAAACCCCAATTCAAGTTAAATGGTGTTCCTTCTTCAAAGTATCCCATCAATCTTTTATACGAGTTAATATTGGGTGCTATGAGAGGCATCAATAGCTTTGTAAACTTTTGCAAACCACCCACATAATTATTAAAGATCTTAGATGGTTTTAAATTGGCATCAGCAAAAACTGATTTTCCTTTTTTATCTAAAATTGATTGATGAATATGCATTGAGTTACCAGGTGCATTTTGCATTGGTTTGGCCATAAAAGTTGCAAACAAATTATGCTTGAGAGCTGCTTGCCTTAATGTTCTTTTGAATAAAAAAACTTGATCAGCTAACTCTAAAGGATCACCATGTTTAAAATTGATTTCCATTTGTGCAGGACCTTCTTCATGATTGATTGTTTCAGCATCAAGGTTTTGAACTTCACAGTAGTCATACAAGTCCTCAATAATGTGATCAAAATCATTTACTGCATCAATACCATAAGATTGATTACCTTTTTCAACTCTTCCAGACAGACCTGCGGGCGACTCAAGAGGAATATCAGGATCATTATTTTTTTTAACAAGATAAAATTCAATTTCAGGCGCTACAATTGGTTGTAATCCCTTTTTTTTATAGAGATTTAAAACTCTTTTAAGAATACCCCTTGAGTAAACTTCAATTTCTACGCCTTTACTATCAACTGCATCACAAATGATTTGAGCTGTAGGTTCTGTGTACCATGGGACTTTTCTGAGAGTAGTAAAGTCTGGTTTCAAAATAAAATCACCATCTGTTGGATTCAATAATTGATCATCAATAGAATAAGAAACACTTCTTGAAACTGACATTTTAAAAAGACCAAGTGGCAATCTAAGCCCATTATTACTTACCGCATTTAAAAACTTACTTGTTGGTAAAATTTTTCCACGTGGTATGCCTGAATTATCAGGTATCATGCACTCAACTTCAGTTATTTTATTTTTTTTTAGCCAGTCAATATATTTTTTCATATCTATTCCTATTTTAGATAAATTTGTTAGTTTATGTATTAGATGAATTATTCAGATAATTATTACACACGTACAAAATCATATAAGGTCGATTCTAGCAAATTAAATGAATCTATACAATGTGATGTTTGTATAGTGGGTGCTGGATTAACAGGTATTTCAACCGCATATTACCTCAGCGAGCTTGACCCATCACTAAAAATTGTAGTTTTGGAGAAAAATAAAATTGGTTGGGGGGCTTCAGGTAGGAACGGAGGGCAGCTGTTACATGGTTATTCTTCTGACACATTTAACGGTCAAAAAAATATATCCCAAGATGAAGAGAAGATTTTGTGGAATTTTTCAGTAGATGCAGTTAAAGAGGTGAAGAGAAATATTAAAAAACACCATATTGATTGTGATTTAATTGAGGGTTTTTTGTTAACGGCAGCTTCTGATCGACAAGAAAAATCTCTTCTCAAACATCAAAGAGAATTAGAACAAAAATACAATTATAAAAATTCAGAATTTTTAAATAAAAATAATTTAAATAAATATTTTAGATCTCCTTTTTATCAATCCGCAGTTTACGATAGCGAATGCTCTCAAATCCATCCTCTCAATTATTGCTTAGGACTCACTAAAGAAGTTCTTAAAAATAAAAATTTGTCTATTTATGAAGATGTGGAAGTGAGTTCTTATAAATCTGATAAAAATGTTAAAGTTATGACTTCAAAAAATATTATTATTACTGCTAACAATCTTATTTTAAGTTGTAATGCTTATATTGAAAACTTAAGTAAAATTCTAAGGCCTAAAATCATGCCAGTTAAAACATATGTTACGGCACTAGAAGCTTTACCGGATGAAATTTTAAAAAAGTTTTTTGAAAAACCTATAGCTATTTCAGATATGTTTTTTGTCTTGAATTATTTCAGATTAAATTCTCATAATAATCTAATTTTTGGTGGTGGTGTTAGTTATTCAAATGTCGATCCTATTGATATTGAAAAGTCCTTAAAAAATATCATTAAAAAAGTGATGCCAGGATTAGAGAAATATAATTCCATATCCACTTGGAGTGGTCATGTAGCTATTACTCAAAATAGATTACCGCATATTGGAAGAATTGATTCTAATATTATTTTTGCTCAAGGTTACTCTGGACATGGCGTAGCTTTGACAACTTTAGTTGGCAAAACTTTGGCGCAAACTATTTATGGTGAGTCGTCAAATTTTGACCTTTTTTCAAAAATTACACATTCTAAATTTCCTGGTGGAGGAATTTTAGATACACCACTTTTAGTTTTAGCAATGAGTTATTACAAGTTAAGAGATAAGCTAGGACTTTATTAGTTTGTTTCTATTAAGTAATTTATCTTTATCAAATAAAGATTTTATTTTATTTAAAATCTCAAAATGCTCCCTGCTTTTATATTTTTTGATTAAATGATTTTTACTGTAACCAAGACCGTGTTCAGCAGCAATGCTTCCACCTAATTTAATTACTAGTTGATATATAGAATTTTCTAATTTTTGATATTTTTTCTGATTTGAATTATTGATTTTATAATTGCAATGTAAGTTACCATCTCCTAAATGCCCAAAGAAATAAGGCTCATACGATGCATTGTCTTTATGAAATATTTTGACTGCATTTAAAAAGATTGACCAATTATTTAGTGGTAATGATATATCGAATTTATAGAGGTATGAATTTTCTGCTTGTTGAGTGACTACTTTTGTACGAAGAGGCCAAATCTGAGATTGGATCTTATTTTTTTCAAATTTGATAACTTTAAACTTTTCAAAATCTTTGTTGAAATTTTTATTTTCATTTGAATTGAATTCCACAATTATATTAAATTTTTTTGTATATTTTTGATTCAAAATACTAACGGGTTCAGGAAAAATGACTTCATAGGATGTTAATTGATCAAAATATTTCGATCTCAATTGTTTAAATAGTTTAAAGAGGGCAGTGAATTTTGAAATTTCTATTAAATATGTGTATGTATAATTTTTTTTTGGTAATAATTTTAAACTTGCTTGAGTAATAATCCCGTAAGTCCCCTCTGAACCACAAAATAATTTCCAAATCTTAGGACCAAAGTTATCTTTTTTTAAAATACTTAATTGATTGATTATTGTGCCGTCCATTAGGACTATTTCTAGTCCATTGATATTATTTTCAATATTGCCATATTTTAAAACTTGTAGTCCTCCAACATTAGTTGAAATATTTCCCCCAATATTACATTCTTTATGAGAGGCAACATGAACAGGAAACAAATATGCTTTACTCAGAGCCCTCTTTTGAACTCTTTCCAGAGTTACTCCTGCCTCAACAGTCATTATGAGATTATCTTCATCTATTTTTTTAATTTTATTCATGTGTTTAAGGGACATTAAGATAGATTTTGTTTTATCTGTTTGAAATGTTCCTTTTACCCGATTGGTATTACCGCCAATTGGAACTACTTCAATCTTTCTTTTGTTGCATAATTTGAGTAGCTTTGACACTTCAAGAGTGTTTTTTGGAAAAACAATTGTTGATCCGTTGTTATTTTGAGTTTTTAATTTTAGCAAATTAATATGTTTTATTTCTTTTAACATTTATTTCTTACTAGCTCTCTCTAACCGATCATTAATCGCAATCCCTATACCCTTATTTGGAATGGGCGCAACACTGATAGTCTCAAAACTATCATTATTATCAGCTAGATAAAAATAGTAGTAGAGTCTACTAGCAGCTTCCTTTAAATTTTTTTTTGAACTCAAATTTTTGAATTCACTTTTTTTTATATTTCCAAAACCTATAAATGCACTTTTTTTTCTAATTTTTTTTTGATTTATGTACAACTCTTTTACTGGAGAGTAGTGCTTGTTACTTGTTCCAGGGAAATACTCATTATTAACTTTTTTTAATTCAAAGTTATTTAGCATCCCCATTATTTCAAATACATCAATTAAGCCATATCTTATGACTTCAATTTTCTTATTAATAATCTTAAACATTGTCGACTCTATCCCGATTGTACTTTTTCCATCATCTATAATTGTTAAATCTGATGTTTCAAAATTTCGATATGCCATTTTTGCTGTGACAGGACTTAATTGTTTAAATTTATTTGCACTAGGCATGACTAATGGTTTATTAATAGTCTTAATAATATTTAGCAAAAATTTATTTGAAGGTATCCTAACAGCACAGTAATGTTTTTGAGTAAGAATATCGGGTATAGATTTACTTTTTTTTCTTAGAATTAATGTTAGCGGACCTGGCCAATATTTCTGAGCTACTTTTAAATTATCTTGGTCTAATTCAAAGTATTTTTGAACCATCGATATAGAACTACAATGAAGAATAAGCTTTTTCTTAATTGGTCTATTTTTGATTTGATATATGGATTTAATTGCTTTTAGAGAGAGTCCATTACCTGCTAGGCCATATACTGTCTCTGTGGGAAGAATAATCAATTGATCATTATTTAGTTTTTCAGATATTTTCTCATAAAAGGGAGTATTAAATTTTGTTTTTATAATTTCTGGCATTAAGGCTTTACATATTATGATATATTTTTAGTATCAAAAGATACTTAATCTAAGTTATTTATACATTTTTATGAAAATTTCTGCCATCATTCTTTCAGCCGGTAATAGCACGAGATACCTCTCTTCTAAACCAAAAGTTTTTCATGAGCTATCAGGTCAAAAACTCATTGATTTCAATATTAGCTTATTAAATAAATATAAAGAGATTAAGTCTTGTCATATAATAACCAATACTGCTCTTAAAGAAAACTTTATCAATCTTGGATATAAAAATATATCTATTCAAAGTCCCATCAATGGAACTGGCGGTGCCATTGCTCAGTTTGTGTCAAAAAATAACATCAAAGATGATTACTACCTTATATGTCTAGGTGATACTCCAATTTTTAATAAAAAAACTATAGATGCTTTGATTAAAAAAACTAAAAAGCAAAAACTGGATATTAACGTGCTGGGTCAAAATCTAGATAATCCATTTGGATACGGAAGATTAATTATTGAAAATAAAAATCTTAAAGCGATTGTTGAGGAGAAAAATTGTAATATAGAGCAAAAAAAGATTTCAACTATTAATACAGGCATTTTCCTCTTATCAAAAAGAGCTTTATTGCTCTCTAAAAAAATTAAAAAAGATGTTCAAAAAAAAGAATACTTACTAACGGATTTAATTAAAATCGGTTTAGAACATAAATATAAAGTTTCTTATTCATTAAATGCTTATGAAAAAATAATGGGCGCGAATACAATTGAAGAAATGCAGCATTTACAAAATCAATTACAAACTAGCATTATTCAATCATTAATGAGCAAAGGTGTTCAATTTGAAAATCCACTTACTATATTTATTAGCCATGACGCCGTTATAGACAAAGATGTTTATATTGAATCAAATGTGGTAATAAAAAATCATGTTAAGATTAAGCAAGGAAGTTTAATTAAATCGTTTTCTTATTTAGAAGATTGTATTATCGGAAAGGATTGTAACATTGGGCCTTTTGCAAGAATTAGACCAGGTACATTATTGGAAGATGATGTCAAAATTGGTAACTTTGTTGAAATCAAAAAATCCAATTTAAAGAAGGGTGTGAAGGTTAATCATTTGAGCTATGTAGGAGATAGTAAAATAGGGGTAAATACCAACATTGGTGCAGGGACAATAACTTGTAATTATGATGGTAAAAAAAAGTTCAAGACTACAATTGGTGATAATTGTTTTATTGGTTCAAATTCATCTATTGTGGCTCCTGTTACGATAGCAAATAAGGCTTATGTTGGTGCTGGTTCGGTGATTACAAAAAATGTACCATCAAATTCATTAGCTATTGCAAGAGTTAAACAAAAACATTTTAAAATTTAAACATCATGTGTGGAATCGTAGGAATAATAAACTCAGACAATCTTAAGATTAAAGCTATAAATGTTTTAAGTAAATTGGAATACAGAGGGTATGACTCTGCAGGAGTGTCATTTTTAGCTAAAAATAATATCAAAACTATAACAGAAGTTGGAAAAATTTCTCAACTTTCAAAATCCCTCACCTCAACTGGATATAATGCATTTGACTCTGTCATAGGTCACACAAGATGGGCTACACATGGTATTGTTTCGAAAAATAATGCTCATCCTTTTTCAAATCAAAAAATATCCTTGGTATGTAATGGAATTATAGAAAATTACAGTGAACTGAAATTAAAATATTTAAAAAATTATAAAAAAAATATTGAGTCAGACACAGAAACAATATTTTTAGTTTTAAATGAATTGTCAAAAAAAATAAAAGATCATGATAAATTAATACAAAAATTAGTTTCTATTATTAAAGGGCATTATGCGTTTTTAATTTATTTTTCGGACACTCAAGAAATTTTTTCATTAAAGTCTGGAAGTCCTTTGTCAGTTGGAAAAAATGCTGATGGTATTTATTTTTCTTCTGACTCTTCCGCTTTGACAGAGTACGTCAATAACATTTACCATCTTCAAGATGGTGATATTATAAAAGTCTCTGTAAATACTATTTCTCATTTAAATGGAAAAAAAATCATTTTTGAAAATCAAGCTAAAGTAGTAAATGAATTCAGCAAAGGCGACTTTAAGCATTTTATGATTAAAGAAATTCATGAACAGCCTCACGTAATTAAAAAAACTCAGAAATATTATGATGCAGATTATTTTTTAGACTTTAGAAATAAACTTAAAGATCTTACCAATAATTTAGACTCTTTCGTTTTTGTTGGTTGTGGAACTGCTTACCATGCATGCTTAGTTGCAAAATATTATTTTGAACAATTTACAGACATAGATGTTAGTTGCGAATATGCATCAGAATTAAGATATAAAAATATATCAACAAAAAAAAATTCTATTTATGTTTTTATATCTCAATCAGGAGAAACAATGGACACCTTAATGGCCTTAAAATATGTCAAAAGTAAAGATTATACAACGATCGTGGTGACTAATTCTCTGGAAAGCACCATGGTTAGAGAAGCTAATATAACTCTTCCCACTTTTGCCATGAAAGAAATTGGTGTTGCCTCCACTAAGGCGTTTACTTGTCAATTACTAGCATTAGCAAATCTTTGTATCGAAATTGGAAATATTAGAAAAAATATTAGTAAAAAAGAATATATACAACTTAAGCAAGACTTAAAAAATATTCCTACTAAAATTACCAAAATTCTAAAAAATTCTTCCTATATTGATAAGGTTGTTAGTCTACTTAGCTCATCTAAAGCGTGTTATTTTATTGCAAGAAACATCGTTTTTCCTATTGCTCTTGAGGGTTCTTTAAAGCTAAAAGAAATTTCTTATATGCACAGCGAAGGTTTTGCAGGTGGGGAAATGAAACACGGCCCTATTGCTCTGATTGATAAGAATGTACTTTCCATATGCCTTAATCCTAAAAATAAATTATATGAAAAATCCTCTTCTAATTGTGAAGAAATACTTGCACGAGGGGGAAAAGTTGTGGTGTTTAGCAGTAAAAAATCATCATCAAAAAAAAATCTTCTACAAATTATTATGCCTAAAGAAAACTATATTGACACACCTTTTATTTATACTATTCCCCTTCAGCTAATTTCATATTATTTTGCTTTAAATGAAGGTACAGATATTGATCAACCAAGAAATTTAGCAAAATCTGTGACAGTGGAATAAACAAAAATGAAGATAAAATCAAATAACACTTATTTAAAAGATTTATGTATGCCTTTAGGTTATGAGCCCGAATATAATCAAGATGAACTTGAAAATAATTCTTATGTTATATCAAATAGCATTAATACCTTCAGCTCAAAGTATCCATTGAATAGCTATGGGTTAATTTCTAAAAATAAACTCCTCTATCGTGAGCCATTAATTCTATCTAGCTTAAAAATCCATTCTAGAGATGAATTGCTGTCCAATAAATCTGAAATTTCTTCTCATGAAACTGAAATAAATTCATTAGATAACAAATTATATTATTCCATGCTTTTAGAAAAAATTGATCACAAATATACAGGGACAATTATAAGAAATATTTCTTTTTCTAACTCGGTGAATATATTTTTCCCTACACCTAGCTCAATAGTTATTATCAGTGATAATGTAAAAGAACTTAATAAATACAAAAAAGTTTTTGATAAAGACAATATTAATAATTCTAAAATTTCGACAATTTCAATTCCTTCAAAAATTGAGATTAGCACCTCAAAAAACAATAAGAAAATATTAGAAATTAATAATTCATCTTTTATTAGTGCGAGTATTCAACTATCTGATCTTATTGAAGAAAATACTCTGAGTTCTGATACGTATGTGATTAGTAATAATCAGATTAATTTTATTACAAAAATTAATCTTATCTTACTTAACTTTATTCCCAGCTTCATTGCTCCAAAATTCCTGAAATTTTTTCAATCTTATGAAGGAAGTCAGCAATTCTATAAACAAGTCTTAGAGATTAATTATCTTATATCTAGAGATAATTTTAAATTTGCCGATGTTTTTGAATACCAAAATCAATTAAATTATCTGACTGGATCAAAAATATTAAATTTGAAAATTACAAAAAATACTAAAAAATACCTTTTAAAAGATCTCCTAACTTCTGAAAAAAACCTTTTAACATTTAATGCTGATCACAGTTCAAACTTTAATGGTAATAAGATTTTAATATCTAATAAAGACTTTAGTATTAATCAGCATACGTTTGATCTTTTAAAACTTAATACATTCTCTATTCTTTTATCTAAAACGGGTCTTATTTTAGAAATGTTTGATAATAATTTAAAAAATCCATTTTTAGAGAATGAAATTGAGTCATCTGCCTATACTGATGATAAGCAATTGGCATATGATGCGTTTAATCTTAACAAATTTAAACCTGAATTACCTAAGATTCCTAAATTTAAAGTCCCTAAGATCTCTAAATTTTTTAAAAAAGCTTAAATAGTCTTTTAATTTTTGATTTAAAAATCTATAATCCTGACCTCATGAACTGGAACATAGATAGCTGGAAGTCATTTGAGGCAAAACAAATGCCTACTTACAAAGATAAAGCAAAGCTTGACTCTGTATTGAATGAGCTTTCCAAATATCCTCCACTAATTTTTGCTGGTGAAACTAGATCTCTTAAAAAAAAGATTAGTGAAGTACAAAAAGGCAAATCTTTCTATTTACAAGGTGGCGATTGTGCGGAAAGTTTTCAAGAACTAAGTCCAAATACAATCAGAGATACATTTAAGCTTCTGCTTCAAATGTCTGTTGTTCTAACTTATGCAACAAATTCTCCTGTTGTAAAATTAGGCAGAATAGCTGGTCAATTTGCTAAACCTCGAAGTGCCGATATGGAAGAAAAAGACGGGCTGACTCTTCCAAGTTATAGAGGTGATATTATTAACTCATATGAATTTTCAAAAGAATCAAGGGAACCTGATCCAGAGAGGATGATTAAAGCTTATAATCATTCTGCTTCAACACTTAATCTTTTGCGTGCTTTTGCTCAAGGTGGTTTTGCTAGCTTATCTCAGTTAAGTAAATGGAACTTAGATTTTGCAGAAAATTTTTCTGCAATGAAAAAATATTCAGAAATTTCAAAAAAAATTGAGGACTCTATTAATTTTATGAAAGCTTGTGGAATAAATGAAGAAAATACAAGAGAGTTGAGAGAAACAGATTTTTACACAAGTCATGAGTCTCTTCTCCTTCCTTATGAGCAGGCGTTTACAAGAATAGATAGCACAACAGGTGATTGGTATAATGTTAGTTCACATTTTTTATGGGTAGGCGATAGAACCAGAGACCCAGATGGAGCTCACATACATTATTTAAGTGGGATCAAAAACCCTATTGGTTTAAAGGTTGGTCCATCCACTGATATAGATCAATTAAAAAAAAATATCGAAATTTTAAACCCTGATAATGAAGAGGGCAGATTAACTCTTATTGTTAGAATGGGTGCAAATAAAATTTCTGACTCTTTTCCTAAACTTTTAAAAGAAATTAAAACTCTTGGTCAGAATATTACTTGGATATGTGACCCTATGCATGGCAATACCGTATCTAGCTCTAGTGGATATAAGACAAGAAATTCTAAAGATGTCCTTGCTGAAATTAAAAGCTTTTTCGATATTAATCATTCTGAAGGAACTATACCAGGC
>Ga0209630_10001596_pt1 | contig 23891 bp, 21 predicted proteins | sample COG_01_FD_184745 | JGI IMG/M metagenome (GOLD analysis project Ga0209630, IMG submission 184745) | Pelagic Microbial community sample from North Sea - COGITO 998_met_01 (SPAdes) (version 2) | ecosystem: Environmental > Aquatic > Marine > Neritic zone/Coastal water | place: Helgoland, sampling... | reverse complement strand
CGTTTGCAACTTGAAAACACTGAAGTCCGTTATCCCTCCACATCTTTACCACCTTATCACGGTCATCAAATACACAAAGAATATCATTCTTCTTTTCACCAGGGAAAAGACTGTCCAACCAATGTTGTTTTAGTTCATCATCAGGCATGTACATCCAATCTTTACTGGTGGGTCGCATCTTAATCACATCAAAGGGGACATCAAACTTCTTCAACCACCTCTTGGTTTCGTCTTTAGTTCCTTTGGAACGTCCAGAGAAGATAACGATACGGTTCTTTTGGCTCAACATCTGTGCCATTTGAATCACCACTTCGTTGGGTGTATCAAACCAAATGTTTTCAGGTGTGAAGAATGTATCCCAATCAATCTTACCATTCTCTTTGGTTGACATCTCACGACGCTTGGTGATGTCTGCCAAAGTTCCGTCCAAATCAAAAATAACTGTTTTCATAAGACAAATATAAGGTAAAATTTCTATTAATCAAAATTATTAAATTTTTTGTCCTTTTCGTTCCTTTTATAGTTGACTAAGAAGGATAGTTCCCCTATTCTTTCATTATAAACAAAAAAATTACATTATTATGAATACAATAACCACACAAATTAATGAACTAAAACCTAAGTTGGATGGTTTGATACCATCTTACGTTGTAGATTTAAATAAACCTTATGTAGATAATATAAGTCTACTTAAATCTTTTTATGAAGAGGTTATTAATATGATTATTAGAGAGTGTGATGAAACTCCTTACGTCGAGGATAGTGTCTTTTATAAAGAAAAACCTAAAAAAGTGATTAATAAAGATAAGAGGTCAGGGTTTATAGTGACTAGAGATGGTATTTCAACTACCTACAAAAAGGGGTATAATGGAACTACAAATTTTATTTCAGAAGTATTTAGGTCATTTCTTTTTGACGAGGAAAAACTTTTTGGAACGAACATAAAGGAGGGTCGTGAATTTTTTTACAAACACATGGGTAGTATAAAAAACGAACAAGAAAACGGAAGGTATCGACTAAACAATACATTTAATAAAAAAAGTAAGTCAGAAGTTAGGGAGTTAAAAACTATTGGAGGTTTTTTTACCACATCAATGAATACTGACCGTAAATTGGAATTTGTTGTTTCTATGTGTAACGATAAAGGATATCGAATAGAAATGATTTATAGTGAGTAATTAACCCATATTTGAAAGTACATGTTTAATCCCACAACAATATTTTTTTCATTTGGAAATCGGAATTCAGAACCTATTTTCTTAGAGTGTACTAATTTTAAATTTCTTACTTTATCTCCACAGTAAAACTTACCTTTATACTCAAAATACTGTGGAAGTATAAATGCAACTACATCTGAAAATTTAGATGCATGATTTATAAACTTAACAGCTAAATCTCCTCTGTGTCCAAATGGTGGACCACCAACTGTTATATACTTACCATTTTCGGGTTCCCATTCTAAGAAGTTAGATTCAATAATCTCTTCGTTCCTTGGTTCGATATCAACACCTATTCTCCTACCTACCGGTAATTTTTTTAAGAACGCACCGTCACCTGCTGATGGTTCAATATATGTATATTCTTCTTCTGTTAAATTAAACTCACCTATCCTATTATTAAGTTCATTTAAACAGATATCAACCATACTATCATAAGCAAAGTATTGGTCTCTTTTTTCATAATGTAGTATTTCCTTATTCATAAAACAAAACTTTAACTCCACTTTCTTCAAACATTACTCTTGAACGTGCCGCATGGGCGTCCCAATGTTCACGATTACGAGTAGTGTCTTCTTTTTTGACATATATCTTTTTAATACCCGCATTAATAATTCCTCTACAACAATCAGAGCACGGAACTCCACAGGTTAGGTACATAGTACAATCTTTAGTGGATACTCCTATACGTGCAGCGTTCAGTATCGCATTCATTTCAGCGTGAACAATCCAATAATACTTTTCAGGTCTTACCTGTCTCTCGTCCACCTCATCGTCAATACCACGAGGAAATGAGTTGTACCCTGTGGATACAATCTCATTATCCTGTCCAACTATTACCGCACCTATTTGTGTACGTTTGTCTTTAGATTTAAGTTTTACTGTCTCAGCAATATTCAAAAAGTATTCAGTCCAATTCATTGTATGACTTTTGAAATATTTTTATTCTTTTCTATCTTAACTATTGTGTCAGACCATTGTCCTACCATAGGGTTGTGAGTTATAACAAATATCTTTTCGAAATATGATTTAATCTTGTGGAAAAACTCTGATACCATCTCAAGATTATCATTTGATATCTTACCAAATACCTCATCGAATACTACTACGTTTGGTTTTGGTAGTGAACATACTTTGGATAGTACTGCTCTAAGAGCAAGTGATGCTATTGTTTTTTCATACCCACTACCACTGCTCATTAACTTTTCAATCTGTGTATTGTTATCAATCATCCAAAATTCAACTTCGTCCTTTTCAGATATTCTAACTTCTAACTTAAACTCGGCAGAGTCCATAAGAAGTCTCTGTAATTCAGAATTTATAACAGGTGTCATACTTCTCATTATCATTTTAGATATACCTTTCTTTCCAAACAGCTCTAAATATATCTTATATATTCTAAGTTTTTCCTCCTCCTCTTTAATCCTTTGTATGAACTCGTTAAGTTCTTTAATCTTATCGTTATACTTATCTATGTTATTATTTGAGGTTGTAATATCTGAATTAATTTTTTCTTTTTCACTGGTTAATTCATCTATCCTCATATCGGCCTTTAGAAGTACTTCATCAATCTTATTATTTTCTTTGACTTTAACTTCTTGTTCTCTAAATCTACTTAGAGTATCTATAACCCCTTTCTTTTTTAATTCAAAAGATTCAATTTGTATTTCATACTTTTCCTTTACTAGTTTGTTCTTTTCGTATTCATCAAATTGATTCTTAAGGTCAACAAAAACCCTCTCTTGTTTATTATATTTCTTAACCTCTTTAGTAATTTTATCAAGATTAAGTTTTAATTCTACCAATTCTTTTTTTCTCTTTTCGGAATATTCAGATTGAGCTAGGGTAATACCACAATATTGACATTTAATCCCACCTTCAAATTCTTTTAACTCTCCCTCAATATCTATAATCTTTGAATCTGTGGTTCCTAAATTAATTTCAGACATCAACAATAGTTCTTTTACCTTATCGTGTTTATCTTCTTCATAACCTTTTGGTGGTTCTGTTGTATTAAGTTCGTTAATTTCTTTCTGTGTATTGGTTATCTTGGACTCATAATCTTTTATCTCTAAATCTAAGTCGTTTGGATTTACTCTGAGTAAGTCTTTATCTATACCTGTGTGTTTCTTTTGAATCCACTCGTCACGATATTTTTGTCCTTTGTCGATTCTTTCATTAACGTCTTTGATTTGTTCGTCATATGTTTTGATATTGATTTTCTCATCTGATATACTTTTTTTATTACTTTCAATATCTGATTTCAAATCTTCGATATTATATAAGTTAGAAGTCATTCTTTTATTAAAGTTAGATGTTATTTCTTTCGCAGCTTCTTCTTTAAGTTTAAGACTATCCAAACCTAAGAACCTTGACAGTACTTGTCCTCTTGCTGTAGGTTTAGAGTCGATTAGTTCCTCTAAATTACTTGCGGTGGTAAGTATAGTCATAAGGAAATCATTCATCTCCCCTATGGACCTCTTAATGAATTCTTCAGTTTCTCTTCTTTGTTCACCAGTGAAATTAACCAAAGAACCGTCAACCAACTTCTTAAAGAAATCTAACTTGGTACTTACTGTAAATCCTTCTCCACTTCGTTTGGGCTTTCTTATGACTTCACGAACTAATATATAGTTTTCACCGTCTATTGTAATATCACCCTTAACACTAACCTTATTCTTATCTCTAAACCTGTTGAAAATTTCTTCAGCCTTATTTGTTTTGGTTGTGGTGTTAAAAAATAAGAACAGTAAAAGGTCAACTGTCAATACTGTCTTACCTCCAAAATTTGGTGGATTTGACTCGACAGCCGTAATACCTTTCACTTTACTAAAATCCAAAACCTGATTATCACCAAAGGATAAGAAGTTAGAAAACTCAATCTTATTTATATACCATTTTTTAAAGGGCGTGATATCTGATTTCTCAGCACTTACTTTATTTTCAACAATATCATCAAACTCAAGTATTTCTTTTTCGTCATCAGATAACTCATGAACCTTTAGGTACTTTGTTATTAAATCTTTTTGAAAGTTCTCATCAAGAATGTTCATAGAAACATCAACCGACTGCATTTCTTCATCTGAAGATTTTACTTTAGTAACTACATTAACATTCTTTGAACCGTACTTTTTTTCAAAGTAGGTACGGACTCTCTTGATTCTCTCCTGTGTAAAATTATCAGGAGTATCCTCCCATACAACTTGAATGTATGGGTTTTCCATTTCGTCTACTTTTAAATCGTGGTTCATATTAATATAGTCAAATTCTGTCGGTTGATTGAATAGGTCCATTACAGACTTATGTTCATAGACTCTGATGTGTCTATCTCTTGATTTTCAGTATCTCCTGACATTGATTTGTTCATTTCTTCGAGTTTTTTCTTCATCTCTTCTTCCCATAACTTTTGCATATGGTTTTTTTGATTTTGGATGTTTTGATTTCTCAATTTCACTCTTTTACGGTGAGCTTTTTCACCACCTCTTTTTCTTGATTTAGGCATGATATTTATATTTAAATTATTATTATGAAAAAATTTATTAAAACTTTTTTAGACAATTTTTGGGTAAAATTATTATTCTCAATCTCAATTATTGTTTCTTCGGTACCATCAATAATACAAGACTTTACTGAACCAGTCAATAATGGTTACACCCATTATGGTTTATTTATTGTAGGTATAATGTATTTATTAGAAAGTTTATTATGGATACTAGACATTTGGAACACCTCGAAAAAAGATTGAACACCTTTGAAGAAGATATATTTTCGGATAGGGATATTGATACTTCAGAATTCTTTAAATTAAAAAAGGAATTGATTGATAATAGGTCTGATTGTAAAGACTTATTAGAACTTTTCGATATCTTAGAATCTACATTAGAAAAAATTCAATCTGATAGGACGAACAAACGTCTTAATGTTTTGACTATATGGTCGACTTTGTTTCTTCCCCTTTCTTTTTTTACCGGTCTCTTTGGTATGAATTTTAATGATATACCGTTACTTCAAAATCACTATGGTTTTTGGTTTTTTGTTGTTATCAGTGTGATAACTGTGGGTTGGTTGTGGGTTTATTTTAAACGTAATAAGTGGTTTTAAGGTCTGTTCTCCTCAAACCATTCAACTATTGCGTTAATCGCCCATACACTTCCTGAAGCTAACATACCGTCGAAAAACAACCCAAACGCAGGATGTACACCCAAAAACCATGTTGTAGGTGAGAAAAACAAACTCATAAAGAATCCCACCCAAGTCGATGTACACATCATACATACGATTAACCCTGATAAGAATTTAAAGAGTGGTGTTATCAAAAATATTTTAGTATCTACCATACTATGTATAGAGTTACGTAATCCCTCAAATATGGAACCGTAAACTAAAATGTTACTCATACCATATGCCGCTAATATCCAAACAAATAATTCCATTATCTATATAAATTGTCGTTTAAATTTGATGACCTCATAAACTGACCTTTAGTCGGTCCTTTTACCTTTTGTAATTCTACAACATTTTTTTCTAATTGTAAAATGTTATCGTCTTTTTTTCTAATGTCATCCCTAAGTTGTTTAATTGTTTCCTGAAGTTTTTTCTGTTTATCTTTATTTTCAACTTCTTTCACCACTTTAACTTCTTTAATGACCTCTTTGATTACCTCTACGGGTTTTTCTACTTCTTTTATTACCTCTTTAATTACTTCTATAGGTTTTTCAACCTCCTTGATTACCTCAACTTCTACTTCTTTAACTACCTCTTTTTCAATTACCTTTGGTGGTGTGTTTTCTAGTGTCTCTATCTTTTTTATTAGTTCTTTGATTTTACTATCGTCTGTGATATAGACTTCCTTCTCAATTATTTTTTCTACGGGTACTTCTTTTACAACCTCTTTAATTACAATCTTATCTACAGGTATTTCTTTTGTCACTTCAACTATTTTTTCGACCTCCTTCTCGACAATAACTTCTTTAATTACCTCAGTAGGTATTTCTTTAATAACCTCCTTTATTACTTCCACAGGAACTTCCTTAATAACCTCTTTGGTTACTTCTATCTCCACTTCCCTGACAACCTCTTTTATAATTTCAACAGGTACTTCCTTAATTACTTCCTTAATTACTTCTTTTTCTATTACGGTTTGACCGTCAATAGTAAGTAGTCCGTACTTCTCTATCTGATATCCCTTATTAAAACATTCCTTTACGAAGTTATTAACATCCTCAAACTCATTAAGTTTACAAAAGGACTCAATATCTTTAATCTCGGTTGAGTTTAATTTAAGCATTTACCAATCTTTCTTTTCCTTTCTCCAAATCCTCTATGGAATTTATTTTAAAATTCAAAAAAGGTCTTGGGTTTACTAAGTCAAAAGTCTCGTACTTATCGTCTTTGATATGGTAAACCCCGTATCCATGTCGCTTTACACTCTCCCCGAAATTTTGTTGTATGGTAGAACCAATCATATACGCCTTCTTTTTACCAGGTATATTAAATGTCTGTCTCTTATGTATATCACCACATAAAACTAAATCACACCCTTTAAATCTATCGGTATCAAACCCATCTTCAAACTTATAACCTATGTCGGTTGTTAGCCCCTGTATTGGTCCATGAAATAACCCTATCTTTAAGTTATTTGACTTATCAATTTGCGGTCTTACGTTATGATTCACTAATGAGTATACTACCCAATCAATATTTTCATCGTTATAAACACCACTGTCTTTGTGATAAACAATGTTGTCATTTTCTAATGAATCAATAATAGGTGAAAGTGCATCTATTCTATTTAAGTTACTTTCAAGAAAGTCATGATTACCAATAATCAAAACAGTTTTACATATTTTAGAACATTCAGACAATATCCAAACAACAAAATTTATCAGTTCAGGAGTCATTTGATTTTTAGAATGTACCAAATCACCTGTAAACACAATCCTATCGGGTTTGTGTGCCTTCCATTCCTCTAAAGCATTAACCATAATCTCACGATATAAATCGTGGTCTTTAAATAACCTTATATGAAGGTCAGAAAAGTGTATAATTTTATTTATCATAGACAGCTCAAATACCTTTCTCCTCTATCACAAAGGAATGTTACGACATACCCATTTGGTTTATTTTCTTCAACCCACCTTTCAGCGGCAAGTATGTTTGAACCCGCAGAAATCCCAACAAATATACCAGTTTCTTTAGCTAATCTTATAGCCCTATCTTTAGCATCTTCAGTTGTAACTGTCATAACTTTATGAACTTTATTCATATCTACCAAAAATTTAGACCCGTCTCCGATTCCTTGTATTCCGTGTAACCCTGGTTCTCCTCCACTCATTACAGGTGATTCTGCAGGTTCAACCGCAATCATTTTAATCAAGGGGTATTTTTTATCTAATTTCTTCTTACATCCCATTAAAGTACCACCCGTACCTGTACCTGTTACAACATATTCAAGATACTTACCTTCAAAAAAATCTATTATCTCTTCTGCGGTACCCTCTTCATGTGATTTAATATTAAGAGGGTTATTAAATTGATTACAGTTGAACCATCCATTTTCTTCGGCCATCTTATCTCTAAGATTTATAGCCCCATCAAAATCACCCTCACCAACTTCTATAAGTTCTGCACCATATAACCTCAACATTTGTTTTCTTTCATCAGACATGTTTGAGGGCATAACAATTTTACATTTATAACCTCTTTCTGCCGCTAACCAAGCAAAAGATATACCCATATTACCTGAGGTAGCCTCAATAATCGTATCACCTTCTTTCAATTGTCCCGTCAACACAGCATTATCTAAGATATAACTCGCTGGACGGTCTTTAATTGAACCTGTTGGGTTAAACATTTCCGCCTTTGCATAGATTTTATCACTAATTTTAATCATTGGTGTATTACCAATCATTCGTGATAGTTTGAGGGTTTTAGTTGTTTCGAAATCTTGTGTTATCATCATATTTTAAACTCTTTATTGATATTTCCGCAATCTGTACATTTATAGGTTTCCATAGGAACATATTGGTCTTCTGGTGTTCCAACAAGTAATTTACTAATTTTTTTTATAACTGTAACCTTATCAAAAAAAATATTTTCACAATTTTCGCATTCCACATTTGGTGAGTCAGCAACATTAAGTTTTACTTGTTGCCCTCCCTGACCTAAGTTTGATAAATCCATATTCATAACTCTTCTAACATTAGTTTTATTTCAGATTCTAAGTCTTTACACTTAAACACCTTATAGTTTTTATTTTTTTCATTTATCCATATTAGGTAGCAATTACCTATTTTAAGCTTGGTGTTCTTTTCAATTATATGTTTATATAATGATAACTGAAGAGAATAGGTATTAATTTCACAAACATCTAAGTGTTCGATTGGTTTGTTAAATCGTTGTCCGTAATTATTTTTTATGTTAATCGCTTTGTTAGTTTTGTAATCCCAAACTTCTAACATTCCCGACTTTTTATTGTAAAACAAACAGTCAACCATACCACCTAAACCATAATCTTCATCACCTACGACTAATTCCATCTTTACAGGAACTAAGTTAATTCGAGAATCTTCGTAGAAATTTTTAAATATTGTCTGACATTTATCAAACCTATCTTTTATAATATCATGACCAAATTGTTTTAATGCAACTGAAGGGTCATACGGAAATTCTTTATTGTTCCACCAATTTTCAGCGTAGTCGTGTACCGCAGAACCTTTTACTGTTGAGGTATCCCTTTTTAGGTCCCATTCCGCAATAACATCATTAACCTTTAATCCTCTTTTATTTGCATATTCTTCAGCAATTCTCTGTGTCTCAAACTTAGGTTTAAACATACCTATGAATCGAGTGGCACTCATAAGTTCTCTATCACCAATAAAATACTTATGAGGACCATCATAGTACTTTACATGGTTAAATTTACTTAACTCTAATATAGTTTCCATTAATTTTCATTTTTATTTCATTATCACTAATATTTTTAAATTTAATTGATTTTTCTTGCATTTCGTAATCTATCATTTCTCTAATTCTAATATTGTTTCCCTAATCTTACCAATTTTTTTCTATGTGTGATATGATAGAGTCGTAATCTTGATATCCAGTAATTTTTGAGTCTGACAACATACTCATCCATGAGTCGGTTTTCCACACACCTCTATTACTAGCTTGACAGTTTGGGTGTGTGTATATTACAGTTTCTCCTCCAAAATACGCAGGAATTACCGCTTCTCCCGCACTAGAAATGTGTTTAGAAGAATTAGCTAATATCATAAATTGTAATTCATTATAAGATAAATTTTTATTGTTTTTTAATAAATCATTAAATAAGATTATATTATGTTTTTTTACTATTTCTTCGTCCTTTATATCGACCACTTTTTGTTGTGGGTCTGACACAAAAGAATTAGTATTGTAGTTAGGTGGTCTAAAATAAACTACAGTATATTTTTCTTTTAACGTTTCTATTATTTTATCTAAGTGTTCTGCGTTGAAGTAGTTGAATGGTCCGCTCAACCACTCTAATGTATTTTTATTGTGTATGGTAACTATAGGTTTTTCAAAAACAAATCTATCATTTTTATATTTTTCTTTTAACGGTGGAGGTAACCAATCTTTTTTAGTGAAGTCAGGTGGGTTAAACTGATAACAGGTACTTGAATTAGGGAAAAAGGAAGGTGGGTCATGCACAATATTTACCTCTGAATGGTTTTTAGAAAAATAAAATAAATCCTTCATACCAATTCTAGTAACCGTTGACTCTAATTTATTTTGAGTATGTAAATAATATGCTTTAGGTAAAAAATACCATAAAATAAAACCGAATTCACTATAAGCCTGTATTTTCATCTTTCCAATTCTATATAACTATTATCAGGTATATCACCTCTTAAATCACCTAAGTCCTTACCTTCAGGTAATTTAACTAACTTTATTCTACCATATAACTTACCTCCTGACAACTTATAGTAAAGTCTTTTAGCGTCTTCCCAAGCATCATCGTCAAGACATATGATGATGTCTTTTTTCGCTCTTTCGTATAGAACCTCCCATAGGTTGTCGTTGATAAACTTACCCAACAAAGGTATGGAATTTGATACGAAGAACCCATCAAATACCCCTTCAACTATCCATATGTCTTCGTTCCAATCAATACGACTTTCATTAAAGATAAGAAGTTCTTTTGGTGCTTCAGGATTTTTATATTTCATTCGTGTGTTTGGATTCCAACTTCTACTTACAAAATAGTTTAGTTCACCTTCCAAATCATACGAAGGAACGATTATACGACCCGCATAATCACCTTCATACACAAAACCTATATCATACTTGTCTATTATGTCTTGAGTGATTCCACGACTCTTTAAATAGTTCATCGCTCTCCTCTTTTCAGGAAATATATCACTTACATCTTCAAACTTATGGTATTCTTTCGGTAATACTAACTTCTTATATTGTTTTTCTCCTTTAACAAATTCATCAGGTCTGATAAGTTCATAGTATTGTTTGTCTTTCTTCCCACCATATCTTTCTATGAGCCAACCCAAATGTCCTTTGGTGTTGTGTGTCTCAGCACATGCCCAACATTTGAATACGTGGTCTCCGTAATTGACCTCTAAGTTACCCTTTCCATCTCCTTTAGGTAATCCTTTGATGTCGTAAGAACAAACAGGACAGTCAAATGATATCTGGTGTTTATATTCATTATGTATATTGCAGTCACCAAACATTCCTGTCAACATGTCAACAATTAAACTTTCATCAGTATTATCCATAACTGAAGTATAAACATAAATGGTTTCTTAATCAATTACCAAATACCCTCTTTTTTCATATAACCTAAAACACAAGTATACGCATCCGCTTGGTCGAAACACTCTTTTTTAAGTGTATTGTTTCTTGTATATAACCATACAATTTGTGGCTCTGATTTAGAAACCTGTTGCCAAATAAGTTCTTTTTTGTCTATGGTTTTTGGAAGACCTCCGAATAAAACTTTTTTACCTTTATTATTCTCTTGTACAAGATTAGGCCATGCAAATTTTCTTGAGTTGTAAGTGGATATGTATTTTGGGACGATACCTAAAACTTTATATATTGAACGTGATATCATTGAGTTATACCTTAATAGTGTACCTACTGTCCATACATTATTAGAGTTTAATAATGGTTCCTCAATTACAACTTTAGTGATTCCTAAGTTTTTATATGTGTTTAGTTTCTCCTCGAAGGCATCCACCTTAAACATTAACTCTTCCATTTTATCCTCACGTTTAGGTTTAATAACCGGTGAAAAGTGAGTTAACTCTAAGAGATTTTGACTGTGTAAGTCGAATAGGGCCCAACCAATTGTTTTGGTAGAGATATCCAACCCCAATACTTTGGGGGAGTTTTTAAGATTTTCTTTTGACATTATTTTTAGAAATCAATCTTTATGTTATATTGTTGTACTCCGAGTCTTTGTTCGGGTGATTGTACTTTAGATATAATCATAAGATTTTTATCACTATCGTAAAGTCCTACTTCAGAAACATAAGGTGTATCTGAAGTTGACCATGTAGGATTACTAGATGTCATAAATTGTCCTTGACCTAAATTACATAAATAATTTAATACATATATGGTGGCTTGAATGTCAGATTGAACTTCTCCGTAAAATAGGTATTCGTCTCCAAAATTCAAAGTTTGACCTGTTTCTCCATTTCCAGGTATATCAATATAATTAACTAAATTATATAAACTAGCACTATCGTAATTTGGTTTATTTATAGAAATAGTGGTATTTGTTAGTCCGCTAACTGTTAAAAACCCATTCACTTTTGTTGACTCTAATTGACTTGTTACGTCTATTTCTTTCCATCGTGCCGGGTCGGGTCTACCACCTACAGTTGGTGGTTTTTGTACTAACATTACTAATTCATTTGCTGTGAATCCTTCTATTGTTGAGTCAATATCACTCTGTAAAAATGGGAATTCGTCACCTAATCTGAATGTTACATCGGCAGTGTCAGGTGGACAATCAGGGTCAGTACCACAAATTTTAGTATAATAATTACAATGTAATGATTCTGTAAATGCAGTACTATTCAGTCGATATGTAACCCATAAACAATCTGACGTACCACTAAGTAAACCCTCCTCAGACGCATCAGTATCATTACATGTGTTAGGAACAATTAAACCTAATTTAGGTGCGGGTAATGTCCAATTTCTGTTAGATTTATAACTTAATGCCGCAATTATTTCATCATCATCAAAAGTAATTAATTTTAAATCAGGCCATACCTTACCTACTCTATTTGGATATCCGTTAGTGTTCGTATTGGTATCCCACAAATGGTAATATCTTAATCCTGGGTCATTCATATTAGTATTAGGTATGGACTTCATATACTGAACACTAAATAAATTTAAATTACTATAACCAGGTGGGTCTGTATAAAATACTTCACCTATGTTTGAGTCGGATGATTTATGCCACATTAACCATGGTAAAGTTATTTTAAAATTTCTAGCCTGTCCTGTATCACCAGGATTCGAGGCGTCGTAAGGCTGCATTGCTAATTTTTCACCATAGTAATTGTCTATCGCTTGATTAGTGTAATGAACTATAGCAATGGCTTTTTGATTCGATGGTGATAGATTTATCTTATCCGCAAATGAATTATAGTAATAGGTACTGCTCGTGTCTGTTTGTCCTGTGTTGGAATTATAACCTAAATATTCTTTTGACCCTATATATTTTCTTGATGGATATGTTGTATATCCCTTGTAGTTTACACTAGCAACACCTGCGGGTGATTCAGTCCAAGGTATATTCATGTTCCATACTTTAACATCGGTATTAGAAACATCACAGTTACTTTCGAAATCAATGGCGTCACTTTCCCAATAAAAAGATGGTGTATATGAATCATATAATTCAGTCATACCTGAAGGGTAAAACACTACTCTACCATTTCCTGTATAACCCATCGAGTTTAGTTGTGGTAGTTGTCTATCAACTTCTATTGTAACAGTACCACTATTAGTAGATGTGTTACCAGTAATATTTATCACTTTATAGGTTAATATAGGTGAGTCACTGTTTATTGTTGTCCCACTTTGTCCAAAATAAAAGACGGCGAAATCACCGGGTGACGTAGTCCCTGTTGTATTTGAATCTACTACGTCTGCAGTTAAACTAATTGTTTTACCTGAAGTAACATTAGTAGTATTAAATATGTAGTTAGGATTAACAGTATATGCTGTACCTGTTCTAACCACATCATAAACATTATTTGTGGTACCGGTCTTAAAGAGACCTCTAGGACCTGCAGTGTTAAATATATTATCTATATATGATGCCTTAACAGGTATTCCATATGAGTTTGTATTAGTTGAAGTAACTCTTAATGGATACTTTATATTACCTTTGTTTTTCTCAGGTACCGGTGATAAGTTTTGAGCATTGTACTCACTATCTAAAACCATACCTGTAGTGAGGTCTTCACCACTAATACAATCATAACATACTTCACTGTCACCCACTTGGAAATAGGTTATATTAAACGTTCCTTCCGACATTTTTTTTCTAGCCGCGTCAGTTACCTTTGTCGTTAATAAGGCTGCAGTATCTTTAATAATATATCCCATTGATTATAAATATTGTTTTAATGATTTTTTATGGTTGTGCCTGACAATCATATATTGTTATATTTTCATTTATAGGTGTAAATGCGTTAGTTACTTGGGCACAATCAGAACCACTAATTGTTAAATTACTTATTTGTAGTGAAGTATTATACGTACCAACAGCCCTACATTCAGGTGCGCAATTTAATCCCGACCCATCAACGGTAACTGTTTGGGTAACGTTACCGTTTAGTGATGTGTCTGTACTATTGTAAGTAACCGATGAAGCGGTGTCTGTAAATGTTACATTTATTTCCTCAGTTGGTTTAACTGTACAGTCCGTTGGTGTTTGTGTTGTAGTATCGGGAGAAGTGGTATATGGTATGTTTAATGTTCCGTTTTTAGTGATTGTATGTAAATAATTAAAGGTATATAGTCCTTGTGTTCTATAAACTCTATTATGGGTTAAAACTATATCAAATTCTATTTCTACTCCTGCAGGTAACGCCGGATTGACTTGTACCCCATATGACCATGTTCTTGTCCCTGTACCGTTATTTGTGACTACAGAACTTAAACTAACCGTATAGTTTATTCCAATCTCTCCTGAGTTTATTGTAAATGTAGTGCTACTTGTATTACCCGAAGCATCTAAAATTTCACCTAAGTAATTACCTGGTGGTAAATTATAAAATATACCTGTTATACTATAACTTGGGTATGGTGTCACATTTTGAATTCTAAATTGGTATGGTAGATTACCTCCTTGCCCTAATAATATTACCTCACCATTTATATCTCCTAAACATGTCTCACTTGATGGGTTTGCGGTTGCGGTTAGTGGTATTCCTTCACAAAAACCTGCACTCATTATCCAGTTATTAGGGTTTGAAACACCTAAATTTATAAATCCACCTGTTGGTATTGTTTCATTAACCTGTCTAACCATATTACCTAATCCCACGTTTGACCATGGATTTATTTCCCACCTATTTAAATTAATATTGTAACTTAGTGTTAATGAGTTATCACTATTATACCAAACATAATAATTATTACTACCTGTACCGCTAGGTATGAATTCATATTGTATCTCACCATCACTTAGACATAATGTCGGTTGAAACGGGTCATTTCCTGATGATGGTTGACATTCGACACATTCGTCATAGACATTAGTACTTGTTAATGCAGAATATGTTTGTCCTGTTGATAGTAATTTTTGTTCGTATGAGTAACACCCTGTGATACCTGAAAAACTATAAATTTTATTCTGTACTAACCCTTCTATCGGTGTTATATAAATTTTTTCGTCTGATAATGTTATTCCTGAAAAAAAGTCGTCTAAATTATTACCTATAACACTGTTTTGAAAACCTGTAACTGTTGGGTCGACCTCCCACCCAAAGTTTTTTAAACCTCCCCCGTTTTTATATATTGGGTTTAGGTTTTGATATGTGGTAGACCCCGTCATCCCACTATATACATTTGTTCTTGTTAACGCACTTAAGTTTAAATTTTGTGGACCTACATCAGTAATTACCGTTCCGTATTTTTCTTCGAATGTGGTGGCTGAAATTGTATCACCCTCAATACAACCAACTAAATGTTGTATAAATGGCGTTTCATCAGGTTTATTTTCAATCACGGGATAAAGATAACCTTCAAAAGTTCCATCTTGGTTTTTAATATCTTCCCAAACCTTTAAAAATGACTCATAATCGTATGTAAATCTATTTGTAGGTTCTTGTTGTGTCGTTGCTGACCATCCAGTCCCTGAAAGGACAAATGGATGATTAAACAAATCATCTTTTATCGACTCTCCTGAAATGTTTTGATTTGTGTCTCCGTGATATAAACCAATACTCCCATTTGCTTCATCCGCAATAATTATACACATATAATTCTTATCTCCTCCAATAAAATCACCATATACTGTTTCTCCATTACCGTCCATTGATGGTGTTACAGTGAATGGCACTCCTAAACTTCTCGTATCATTTGAACCGTATGCACCTGTTAATGTGAATCCGTTATTAATCCTCTTATAAATGTCAGAATTTAATGACCCCGCAACATCAGTTGTAAAATTAAATGATGAGTTTCTCGGAACACATTTTCCATTATCATCTTCTCTACACCAATTTGGGTTATATAATGAATAGTTTACTGAGTCCCCTGTGAGTCCGAATGATTTTATTTCTGTCACTCCATCCGCTAACGTACCCCCTGTTAAAGAACCTAAGTAAGGGTATGTAGACCACCATAACCAATTTTCTGAATTTTGGTTTTCTCTACCTATAACACCTTCATATAGTAATCCTCCGAACCCGTTTGTTTTTTTACCTTCGTACCACGACCTCATACTTTCTGATGCTTGTGCCGCCTTTGTGGCGTCTAATGAAGTTCCATCATAAAATACATATATATTAGGATTAAAGTTATCCTCACACTTAATGAACTCGTCTAAATAGAATGTATTGTTACCGACAGTACAAGTTATCGTTTTTGTATAATCTCCATAATAATCAGTAACTGTCGCAGTATAGTTTCCTGATTGTAAGTTTCCGATATATGTTCCTTGCGCACCATTAGTCCATGATACGGTATATGGTGAAGTACCTCCGTTAATATACAGTTGGATACTACCATCTTGTGTCTCTGGACTTGACGCATTTGTTGGGTTACAAGTAACCTCAAGTGGTCTTAATGCCGATACATTACAGTTATTTTGAGTTATTTCTGCCATTTATTATAAATATAATCTTACATAAATTATTAAAACATTGCATTTTCGAAATACAAAATTGTTATTTCTTCATTTTTTTTAATCTCTCTTAGTGAAGTTAACTCAACTTCATTAAACTCATCACTGTATTTTTTTAAATGTAATTTACAATTTGGATTGTCAGAGTGATTAATGTATGTCGCTATACCCATCATTATATAATATTTTTCAAAACCATTATTATCATAGACATTATATTGATATCTTCTTAGGAAATTTTTGTCCTCATCTATTAATTCGTGTAATATATATGAGTCTATTTTTTCTCCTTTTTTTATATCTTCTTGAGTAAAAACTCCATTACCATGTATATTAGATTTTTTAATTTTTAATTTCATTATGAACAATATGAGAATGTAGTACTTATTTGTACACCGGAAGGTAACGTAAATGTACTCATTCTAACACAAGCTGCGACTCCGATTTGACCGGGAGCACCCATACCACCTGAAGGTACCGTAATACTACCTGAAGTATTATCACATGTTGTATAACTTATTGTTTGTGAAGTACTATTGAAATTTGATAATGTGAAGTTCTTGGCACATTCTGCACAAGTTAATGGTGAGCCACACCCTGAAGATACCTCGGTTATTGCGTCACCTGCATCAGAGGCGTTAAGTATACTACCTGAAAGAGTTGGTGTAGTTGTACTATCAACAATACTAACACAGCTACCTGTGACAGTATACGCTCCTCCGTTAAGTGTAGTATTACCATTTATATTACTTCCGTTGAATACATCACCCACAGTCGCACCTAATAAATCACCACTTGTAACTATGAGATTAAAGTAGTTTCCTGAATCTGAACATGGTTCAACAACATACACACATCTTTGACATCTTCCAGTACCACACGCATCTGCACTTATTAAATCATACCCATCAGTTGCTACTCTTGAATTGTTAATAGTGACGCTACTATTATAATCGTATTTTATAGCACATATCTCAGGTGATACACTAGTATTCGCAAGACCCCAATTAGCTGTATTCGGTAAGATATATGATGGTAATATAGTATATGTTGATGGGTCAGCACCTTGTATACTAAATGGCTCATTATAACTTACACTGTCATTTGGACAACATCCACTAAATGTGTATCTACATCCTGAGGTAGTTCCGTTTGTGGTAACTGCCGCGTTAACTGCCGCCTCACATGAAGCATATGGACCTAACACATCTGTATAATATTCCACCGTCCCTAATGGTGATGCACTAACACTTTGTATCTCATATGAATGTTCATCTATTATAATAAAGTCTCCATTTGAAAGTCCTTGTGCTGGTACCGCAACTGTACCACCTACAGGTACTGTAACCGGAGTATCTGTAGAATCACAACATATTTCAAGTTTAGTTGTGTAAAGCCATTCAAAACTAGTTGTTGGCGTAATCGTAGGTGTAATACTGTTGGTGGGTGTTACAGAATTGGTGGGTGTTACTGAATTCGTAGGTGTTGTAGTTATCGAAACTGTTGGTGTTGGTGAATTTGACACACAAGAAACTGTACTACAGTAATTACTTATCAATACACTACTATCCAGAATAACTGTTGCGGTATTAAATGATGGACCTATTTCATAATTTATACCATTATAGTTAAAACCGTCTCCGGTGTTTGCAGTTCCTCCTGTTATACCTACAGCTGAGATTTCAGCGAGAACTTCGGGACAACAAACAGCCACTCTATAGTAATTAATAGGTATTGTTGGCGTCACTGTAGGTGTTGGCGTATTGGTTGGTGCTACACTGTTAGTCGGAGTAATTGAATTTGTTGGAGTAACGCTATTGGTTGGAGTTACTGATACAGTTTCCGATGGTGTTACAGTTGGCGTTACTGATACTGTTTCTGATGGAGTTATTGTTGGAGTGACTGATACTGTTTCCGATGGAGTTACAGTTGGAGTGACTGATACAGTTTCCGATGGTGTTACAGTTGGCGTAACAGATACAGTTTCTGATGGAGTGACCGTTGGAGTTACCGATACAGTTTCCGATGGAGTGACCGTTGGAGTGACTGATACTGTTTCTGATGGTGTTACAGTTGGCGTAACAGATACAGTTTCTGATGGTGTTACAGTTGGCGTTACTGATACAGTTTCTGAAGGAGTCACAGTTGGCGTTACTGATACAGTTTCCGATGGTGTTACAGTTGGCGTTACTGATACAGTTTCTGAAGGTGTTAATGTCGGAGTTACTGATACAGTTTCTGAAGGAGTTACAGTTGGCGTTACCGATACAGTTTCCGATGGTGTTACAGTTGGCGTTACTGTATTTGTTGGTGTGGTTGATGGTGTTGGTGATGTTGAAGCACCTGGCGTCTCTGATGGTGTTGGTGTTACTGAATTGGTAGGTGTTACTGAGTTGGTAGGAGTGACAGAGTTGGTTGGTGTAACAGAATTAGTTGGTGTTAGTGAGTTCGTAGGTGTAACTGAGTTAGTTGGAGTTACAGAGTTAGTTGGTGTAACTGAACTAGTCGGCGTTACTGAGTTCGTTGGTGTTACAGAATTAGTTGGTGTTACTGAGTTCGTAGGTGTAACTGAATTAGTTGGTGTTACTGAGTTCGTAGGTGTAACTGAATTAGTTGGTGTTAGTGAGTTCGTAGGTGTAACTGATGGTGTAGGTGATGTAGATGCACCTGGTGTTGTCGACGGTGTAGGTGTTATTGTATTAGTCGGCGTTACTGAGTTCGTTGGTGTTACAGAATTAGTTGGTGTTACTGAGTTCGTAGGTGTAACTGAATTAGTAGGAGTAGTAGTGTTAGTTGGTGTTATTGAATTAGTTGGAGTAATAGATGGTGTTGGTGATGTAGATGCTTCTGGTGTTGTCGACGGTGTAGGTGTTATTGTATTAGTTGGAGTTACTGAATTGGTAGGTGTTGGTGACGCATCTGGCGTTTGTGTTATTGTCGGAGTAACTGTGTTAGTAGGTGTGTTAGTTATCGTTACTGATGGGGTTGTAGTAATAGACGGAGTAATAGTTATCGATGGAGTTATTGAATTGGTAGGTGTGGGACTATTAGTAACTGTAACTGAATTGGTTGGTGTAACAGTGTTAGTTGGTGTAGAAGTGGGTGTAAGACTAGGTGTCGGTGATGGTGTCTCAGGTATACACCGGTATTCGACACACCCTTCTGCATCGATTATTTTAATACAGTATACGGATGCGTTTTGAAATTCTATCGGTAAATCAAAACTATAACTATTATTAATAGTAGTAGCAATATATAGACAAGTATTGTTATTACTTGACGAATCACAAACCCATACGTTAAATGGTGGTGTACCAACTATTGATGTTATGTTAACTTGAACTGACATTATATATTAGGGTAGTAAACATAAATAGTTTTATCACCAGTAGTTAAAGATGGTGTGACTGAAGGAGTTACACTAATTGAAGGTGTAGGTGTAGTATTTACGGGCTCGTCTGTTATGTTTATAATACCGTTCATACTTGAATGTATTGAACATTGATAATATAATGTGCTTGGTGAGCTATTAGGTACTAAAAATGTTATAGTACCGTTTGCTTCCCCGTTATTTGTTACCCCATCATTATACTGATTACCTGTACCGGTACCTGTTGCCGTCTTAATATAAAATGGGTGTCCTGAAGCATTAATACTAAAATTATATAGTTTATTCTTATATAATGTTAGTGTTGGGTTCGAATTACCATCAATATTATAACTTGAAGCTCCATTGTTTGTCACGTTAAACGTTTGATAAACATTTACACTAGTAGACGGAGTTACTGAAGGGGTATTTGTAACTGAAGGAGTTGAGGTTACTGAAGGAGTTGAGGTTACTGAAGGAGTTGAGGTTACTGTCGGTGTTGGTGTGGTTGTAACGGTTTCTGAATCACATGTTAAGTAATACTCACGAGTTACCACATCACATGTTAAGTAATACTCACGAGTTACCACATCACATGTTAAGTAATGCTCACGAGTTACCACATCACAAACTAAGTAAAATGGATTACTTGGTGTGGGTGTGACAGATATTGTTGTACTTGGTGTTGCAGTCACTGTTGGGGTTACTGATGGTGATACAGGTGAGGGTGTAATCGATGGTGATACCGATATTGAAGGTGTAATTGTTGGTGTAATCGATGGTGTGGTAGTTGTGGATGGTGTAGCACTTGGTGTAGCAAATCTATTTCCTGAAGCTAAACAGTCAGTACAATTTGTAAAAATATTATTTAAACTAGGTGTCCCAAAATAATTACCACTATAGTCCGTCCTTCTATAACCTGTCGGTTCATGATATGGATTTGAAAAATATCCAACATATGTCCAACATCCTGTTCCATAGATGAATGTTTCTCCAGATGAAACTAAAGGTGTTTCTAATGTTTGAACAACCATAGAGTTATCGGTACAAGAAGTGTAAACATAAGAAACCCCAACTCTAGCCGCTATTGAAGGGCTTGGTGTCGGTGTGACGCTCGGTGTTATTGTTGGAGTGATTGACGGTGTTGGTGTTGGAGACGGTACACAACATACACTATGTAATTGAGTTATATTATTTATGAAGTGTGTTGAAGAACCATTTGTATCTGAAATGTATTTAACACATTTCTCTTCCCCATTTAATTCGGCAGTAAAGATATCATTTATTGTTATTGCTGAACCATTAAATGAAAGTGGACCGTTAACAAAATAATAAGTATTATTGTCTGAACAATCTTGTAGTTTTAATATATCACCACATTCAAAGTAACCACTATCAATAACAAACACCACTGTCTCACCTTCAGTATTTGTTTCTTTTGAGGGTGTTGGGGTTGGGGTTGGAGTAATTGTTGGTGTTACGGAAGGTATTACTTGTGTAACTTCAAAATCAAAATCTTCACATGTTAAATCAGATGGTGAAGGAGTTACTGAAGGTGTAATCGATGTCGTTGGTGTGGGTGATACAGGTGTTGATGTTACTGAAGGTGTGACACTATTACTCGGTGTTGTAGTTGGTGTGAGACTTAGTGACGGAGTTACTGTTGGTGTAATACTATTTGTAGGTGTTGGAGTTGGTGTAACTGTACATGAAGGGTCCCCACATGTCGTAGTACCAGAGGTTGTGAGTTCACCTAATATTACATCAGTAACACTTCCGTAAACACCAGTAAAACAATTTTCAGGTAACCCTCCTGATGGTATAGTGACATCTTCCATAGATATCTGAATCGTGGTACCTGTTTCTATTGATAAGGTATTATTGTCTACACTGTTAATAACACTATAATACGTCCCTGTATTACAACCTTGTAATACTCTTGTTAAACAACGTTCATTATTAGCGTCTTTACAGTCATCACAGTCAGAATAAATTACAGGGTCTGTAAATGTAAATACTGGCGTGTTTGAACTGGTTCCAATAACACTATAACATTTTCCTCCTAAATATAAACTTTCACCTGCGATAGGTAATGAGCCCACAGTAACGACTATTTCAAAATAGGTGGTAGAGGGTGGATTACCTCCTATATCACCGCAACAACCGAGTACTTCATACACTTGTGAACTATATGGTGAAGGCGTGACTGTTGGTGTTACTGTAGGAGTAACAGAAGGAGTTGTAGTTTGTGTTGGAGTAACACTTGGAGTCATCGTTGGCGTTATTGATATAAATATAGTGGAAGTCGGAGTTTGAGTTACTGTTGGTGTGACAGAGTTAGTTGGTGTAATAGAATTAGTGGGAGTTACCGATACAGTTTCCGATGGAGTTACTGATACAGTTTTTGATGGTGTTATAGTCGGAGTTACCGATACTGTTTCCGATGGAGTGACAGTCGGAGTGACTGATACAGTTTCTGAAGGAGTGACTGATACAGTTTCTGATGGAGTTACTGATACAGTTTCTGATGGAGTTACTGATACAGTTTCCGATGGTGTTACAGTCGGTGTTACTGATACTGTTTCTGATGGTGTTACTGTTGGTGTTACTGATACCGTTTCTGATGGAGTGACAGTCGGTGTTACTGATACAGTTTCTGAAGGAGTGACTGTTGGTGTTGGTGTTGTTGACGCACCTGGTGATTCAGTCGGAGTGACTGATACCGTTTCCGATGGAGTGACAGTCGGCGTGACAGATACAGTTTCTGATGGAGTTATTGTTGGAGTTACCGATACCGTTTCCGATGGAGTGACCGTTGGAGTCACTGATACAGTTTCTGATGGTGTTACTGTTGGAGTTACTGATACTGTTTCTGATGGTGTTACTGTTGGAGTGACTGATACTGTTTCCGATGGAGTGACAGTCGGTGTTACTGATACAGTTTCTGAAGGAGTTACAGTCGGCGTGACAGATACAGTTTCTGATGGAGTGACCGTTGGAGTTACTGATACTGTTTCTGATGGTGTTACAGTTGGCGTAACAGATACAGTTTCCGATGGTGTTACAGTCGCAGTTACTGATACTGTTTCTGATGGTGTTACAGTTGGTGTTGGTGTTGTTGACGCACCTGGTGATTCAGTCGGCGTTACTGATACCGTTTCCGATGGAGTGACAGATACTGTTTCCGATGGAGTGATAGTCGGCGTGACAGATACAGTTTCCGATGGTGTTACTGTTGGAGTGACTGATACTGTTTCTGATGGTGTTATTGTTGGAGTTACCGATACAGTTTCCGATGGTGTTACAGTCGGCGTGACAGATACAGTTTCCGATGGAGTGACAGTCGGTGTTACTGATACTGTTTCCGATGGAGTGACAGTCGGAGTTACTGATACTGTTTCTGAAGGAGTGACAGTCGGTGTTACTGATACAGTTTCTGATGGTGTTACTGTTGGAGTTACTGATACTGTTTCTGATGGTGTTATTGTTGGAGTTACCGATACAGTTTCTGATGGAGTTACAGTTGGAGTGACTGATACAGTTTCTGAAGGAGTTACAGTCGGCGTGACAGATACAGTTTCCGATGGAGTTACAGTTGGCGTAACAGATACTGTTTCCGATGGAGTTACAGTTGGCGTAACAGATACAGTTTCCGATGGTGTTACAGTCGGCGTGACAGATACTGTTTCTGATGGTGTTACTGTTGGTGTTACTGATACCGTTTCCGATGGAGTGACAGTCGGCGTGACAGATACAGTTTCTGATGGAGTGACCGTTGGAGTTACCGATACAGTTTCCGATGGAGTTATTGTTGGAGTTACCGATACCGTTTCCGATGGAGTGACCGTTGGAGTCACTGATACAGTTTCTGATGGTGTTACTGTTGGAGTTACTGATACTGTTTCTGATGGTGTTACTGTTGGAG
>Ga0209630_10001595_pt1 | contig 23892 bp, 39 predicted proteins | sample COG_01_FD_184745 | JGI IMG/M metagenome (GOLD analysis project Ga0209630, IMG submission 184745) | Pelagic Microbial community sample from North Sea - COGITO 998_met_01 (SPAdes) (version 2) | ecosystem: Environmental > Aquatic > Marine > Neritic zone/Coastal water | place: Helgoland, sampling... | reverse complement strand
TTGTCATTTTTACTGAACGAATAGAAGGGTTATCAGTTTCTTCATATAATCCCATTACTTCTACTTCCCATTCATCGTTCAATGTACCAGTTGACGCATCAGATGAACCTTGAAATCTTACTTGTAGTCCACCTGCTAATTCTTGATAGTCGCCATTAATAATCTCGTCTTGTAAAACAAGATTGTTCTTTAACGCATCTTCGTCTTTAGCGTATACAGAGTATTTAGATGTGCCAATAGCACCACCAGTCGTTACAATGACTTTTAATCTGTCGTAACTCCCACGATAATTCCCTCTAGTGTCAACAATATTAAGACTTCCAGCTACAGATATTTTTCTTACAATCCCTTTAGACGCATCGCCAGTATTCTGAAATGATAATTTAGCTCGTCCACTATTTAAATCTTCGATGTGCATTTGTGCTTCATCAAATAATGCTTCGGCTATTTCACTTGTTGGGTCTTTACCCTTAACCAAGAAATATGCAGCAACTAATCCTGTTAGTCGTCTAATAAGATAGTCGTATGTTCCATCTTTTAATAAAAATTGTTCTCGTGGTAATGTAGCGTCTAGTTTAGAGTCAACATAATTACTAGCGTCTTTCATTACTCGTGTTTTTAATGTTGCAAAATCTTCTCCTGCTTCCATTAATAAATCATCTGGAGAACTTCCATCATCATAATAATATACTACATCTGTAGCAGAATCATAGAACCATTCATCGTTTGCGTCTACATCAGTTTTAGCTGATTGTGCTGATCCTAAATCTTTACCATCAACAAATAGTTGTGTTACTAATCCAGAGTCGTGAGCTACATACCTACTTCCAGAATCTACCACCCAACCATAAACGGGTTTCTTAGTATCGAACTCGTCTAAGTTGGGGAATACGTCTTTTAAATCTCGTGATGATATGTATGTAGGCATCTATGCTCCTTTAGCTCTTTTGTACCACCCATACCAAAATTTTTCTTGGGTAGGGTTGTCTGAAATTAGCAAAGAATAGAATAAAATTCTATAACTAATAAATCTATCTGACTCTAATCTAGAAGCAGCAGAGATAGTAGCAGCACCAATAAGTCCATCTTCTTTAATAGCAAAGCTATTCTTATTGTTACACGCCTTCTGTAGTATCTTAACGGCTCTTGATTGCCCTGTGTTGACTACGCAGTCAAAATAAGCGTATTGTAGCTCTAAAGGCAGTTTATACGCCTTAGATGGAATCCAGTAATCTTTGTAGTATATATCTCTGGCTTGTTCTTTGGTAAGGTTTTTGATGTCTAGGTGGGGATAAAATCTTTTAGTGATACCATATTTGGTTTCCCCACCCTTATCATCTTTGTCATTGACATATCCTCCTTCGTGTTGGAGGACAATTTCTATGATTTCGTCAAAAGTCATTATGCTGACTTCTTGGTTTTTTCGAACGAACGCATTCCCCCAAGACCTAACATTCCAAAAAGGACTGTCGTTAGTGTACTCATATCGAATACTGGTAATTCCATAGGTTTCCCAATAGAAAAGAGTACAAACATTAAGAAGGGTTGCAATACGAAGTGATAGCATAAAGCGACTCCACAAGTCCAACCCACGAAAGGACGCCAACCACTTTTGAATAGACTGGAAGAACCAGATTCTATCTTGTTGACTTCTATTTGTGCTTTGTTGATTTCTTGGATTAATTGTGCTTTTTCCTCTTTGTCGAGTGTGAATTTATCAACGTGTCCAGCGACTTTATCAATAATCTTCCCAACTACATCAAGTCTAGGCATCTTCTTCTACTTCTTCGAATGAATCATTTAGTTCTTTAGAGAAAGCGTTTTTAGCAGCTTGAAGTTGTTGTGCTTCAAAATTCAAGCGTCCCATCTTCATATCTAAATCTCTTAAATGATTTACTAGTATTTTTTGTTCATCTGATAGATCTGAAAACGAAACTTCTTTTCCGTCCTCTAATACTATTTTCATTTCTTCTTGTTTTATTTCTTCTGGCATTTTATCTCCGATTGTTATTAATAATCAGAATATAACAAATTAACTATACCTACGCATTCTTTTTCTTGTTTTGCGAGAATACTTAGCTCGTTGCTTTCCTGCTTTGGCATTATCTAACTTCTTTTCGTATATCTTCTATAATAGTTCTTTCGTCAAACTTCATACTAATACCAGGAACAAAACGCTTTATTTCCTTACCTTCTTTTAATACAACAATAGTTGGAACTACTTCAATACCCCATTCTTTAACAATGGTAGCACCGATTACTTTATCTTCAATGTCTATCTCTGCTATATAGCACAACTTATCTAATTGTTCTATCTTTACTCTATTGCCATAATTCCAAGATGCGTTTACTTGTACTACTGCACAATTCTGTACATTCAATAACTGTACATCTTGAAAACTATCCAAAGGTACTGATTGCGAGTATAGCGACGAAGTAAATAACCCAAGCACCAATAGCCACATATTTATCATATTTTTCATCATACATTCCTATTTATTGTTCATATTGAGCAGAGTTTCGTTAATGCTTCGTGTATCTTTTTTAATGTCATCTACCTTATCTTCTAACTTCTCTACTTTTTCCTCAGTATTCATAATTGAATTACGAATCATTTGGTCTTTTAAATCATATTCCGTTCTACTGACTGGTGGTTCAGGTAATTCTTTCGCTATCTCAATTTCAGCTTTCAAATTATACCATAAACCAACTACCATAAATATTGTTACTCCTATACTGATGATTGTTTCCAAGCTCAGTGTAAATTTTGTGTTTTTATTTAGTTCCATTGTATTTCCTTACCATTTTACTTTATTCGCCCAATATGCTGCACTCATACGCCCTTTGCGAATGTTTTTAGCGTGTCGTGCCTTAAATGCCCTTCTTCTCGCTCTTTGTGCAGGTGACTTCGGACTTTTCCCTGCTCCTCTTACCCCTTGTTGACCAAAACGGATCAACTTTACTTTTCCACCAGACTTTGCTAATACTGCGTGTGATTTCTTAGGGTGCTTTGGTGTTCTCTTAGGTTTATTATATCCTGCAAAGCGTACTCCTCTGTATGTAATAGCCATTGTATTCTCCTATTGAGGTTACTGTTCATCTGTATATACTAGCTTTTCGCCAGTAAGTTCTTCTACTAATCTTGCTAATCTCATCATATCGACATTAACTTTTTTATTTCCCTTTACAGAGTGATGACTCCAAGCCATATCTTCTGATGCTCCCTCAGGGATTAATTCAAAATTGTGTGGGGATATTGTTGTAGTAGTTCCTAATTCATCTAACACTTTCAACTCTCCACCATCGTTAAACATAAATGCTGTATTTGCTACAGCACTTGGATTTGTTCCATTATTTTCAAATCTTAAATTTCTTTGTGCATCAATAGTCAAAGCTAATGAAGGTGCAGTAGTTCCAGTTGATCCTTTTACATAAAACTGTAAATCTGTTTTATTGTTAGAGTTGTATCCACTTCCTTTAGCAATAATAGCTGCACCAATTTTATCATCAGCACCATTAAATCCAAATGCTATACCTTTATCATTATTATCTTGATTAATTAACAATGAATATTCAGAAGCATCTCCAGCATCAGCATCAGCATCTCCACCACCATCAATAACTAATTTAGCTGCAGGTGCTGTAGTTCCAATCCCAACTTTATTAGTAAAAGAACAAGCAGCACTATTGTCTGTTAAAAAAGTTGCAAGTCCACTTCCTGCTACACCAATTCGTAATCTTGTAGAGGCATCATATTCAATAGATGTTGCATAAGTAGCTGTGCTTCTAACACATAGCTTTTCAACTGGATTTGATGCATTAATACCGACTGAACCATCTTTTAATACTAATATATCATTATGAAAACCATCATTACCTGAATTAGGTGTTGTAAATTCTACACCATTTCTAAATAATACTTCTCTACCATCACCAGTAAAACTTGGACTTGAATTTGTGCTAGGGTCATATCCCAAAGCAATAGAATAAGTTCCACTTGTATTTCCAATTTGTAATGCTTTATAAGAAGTAGAATAGCCAAAATTAGTTCCTTTTAGTCCAACCATACTATCGTTGTTAGAATTAGTAACATTTATTTGACTTTTTACATCTAACTTAGCACCTGGTGATTGAGTTCCTATACCGACATTACCTTGATAATCAACTCTCATTCTTTCTGCTAAAGATGCACCTGCATCTCCACTTGTTGTATCTGCATTATTAGTATAAACTACAAATGCACCACTACCCTCTTTTTCTTGAGTGTTGGCATCTCCATTATGTCCTACTTCAGCACCAATTCTTACTTGTGGTGTTTCATTTGCATTGTCATCAAGTAAAGTAAAGTCTACAAATGTTTTCTGTTGGTTTAAGTCAGCACCTACATCATTGGTTAATGTAAGTAATGTTGTTCCAGTAGAACTTGCACTTGTTGATGTTTCTTTTGATATGTGCAATGGACTACTTGGTGATGCAGTTCCCATACCGACATTACCATTAGTTTGTATTGTCATCTTTGCATCGCCATCTTCTTGGAATTGATGTGCTATTGTTCCACCAGTAACCATATTGTAAACTGCATAATTTGCACCTGCACCAACAGATAAGTAAGAATCATCATCTACTCTACCTAATCTTAATTGGTCTGCTGCTGAATCGTTTCTAATGTGTAGCTTACTTGCAGGTGATGCAGTTCCTATACCAATTTTTCCTGAACCATCTTGGAGAATTAAATCTCCCCAAGCAACACCAGGATCTAATACATTCATATATGCTTTATGCCCACTATTATCATAGCCGATTCTTAATCCTTTACCAGCATCTCCTGAATTTGCAATTATAACTTGTTGTGCATCGGTATCTCTACTTGAAAATGTTGGAACTATAACATTTAATACACCTAGTGGTGATCCAGTTCCTATACCGACATTTTGAGAACTATCAATTCTCATTGCAAATGAAGAACCACTTGCATTTGCATTACTTGCACTTCCACCAGTATAAAAATCTAAACTTCCACTTTGACTTCTAAATCTTGTACTACCACCAGTATCTGCACCAACAATATCTGCATTAGCATCTGAACTTTCAATAAACACTATTTCATTTGTAGAATCTTTGATGTGTAGTTTTTTGCTTGGTGATGCAGTTCCTATACCGACTCTATCTGTACTACCATCTACAAAGAATAGATTAGGGTCAGTATCTCCTTCTACTCTAAAATCTAATGCTAATCCTGCATCATTAAAGATTGCACCAGTGCTATTAAATCTTAGTTTGTTTTGTCCACCTACATAGTGAATAACATTATCTGCACTTTCTTCAAAGATGTAAGTATCTACACCACCATCTAAGTAAAGTTTTTTGGTAGCAGGTATATAAACATCATTAGAAAAAACACCTATACTTGTACTTGTAATTCTAAATGCTAAATCTGCTGTATCAGTATCATAGCTTCCATTATAAACTCTAAAATCTCCAGTACCATTATTGTTTCCATCAGTCATTATATTTATATGATTTACGGATTGTAATGAAACCATATTAGATGCTAAAGTTTGGTCATCATCTAAAAATAAAGCATTTGTATTATTTGATTGTCCTTCTACTTTATCTACTTGAATTTTACCACCTGATGCTATTGCTAAATCTGTTCCATCAAAAGTAAGATTAGCTTCAGTAGAAACAGTACCATCACCATCATCAGTAATCAGTCTGTTTGCACCTCCACCAAAACCTACTTCAGTTAAGTCAAGTGTAATTGTTCCATTAGAACCTTCGGCAGGGGTATGAGAAATATCAATACCAGTACCTTCGGTTAAGTCAGACATATAGTTACCAGTAGTGTCTGTTCCAAGTGCGACAGAGTTTGCAGCGATAGTTGTAGATAATGCAACATTGCCTGATCCATCGAATGATACTGCTCCAGCAGTTACATCTCCAGTCAAGCTAAAGTTTCTTGCAGTTGCTAAAGTAGTTGCAGTATCTGCATTACCAGTAACATCTCCAGTTACATCTGCATATAATCTACCAGCGTGAATATTGGCATTTGTTAAAGATAAATCTCCAGTCGAAGAAGCATCTGCTGCAGTAGTAGCAAATCTTATCCTATCTAAACTTTCGTCCCAGCCAATAAATACATTATCTCCTGTACTACCTCGTTCTATAATTAATCCTGAATCGTTAGCATTAGAACTTGCTCCACGATTTAATCCTATAATATTATCTGATACATCTAAATTGGTTTGATTGACTGTAGTTGTAGTTCCATTTACTTGCAAATCTCCTGCAAGAACAGAATTTCCAGTAACACTTAATGTTCCAATTTCTGTTGTTGATGTTCCAGCGTTTACTTTAAATACTACATTATCACTACTATCTTTTGCTCTAAAATCTAAATCATTACCACCTTGATTGTGCATTGTGTAATTCCCATATAATTGAAAATGCCCTACACTATTTCTTACAATATTAAGATTGTGGTCTGTTACTGTTCCTACAGTTCCATTAGAATCGCTTGATGCTACTCTTGTAGTAATGGTGTTTGTAGTATCTGTTATATTTAATGTTGGTGTTGAAGCATCACTAAAATCTATATCCCCACTAAAAGTAGGACTTGGTAAGTTTACTCCAGTATTTAAATAATCTTGAATCTTTGTATTCAAGGCAGCACTTACTGCTTGGTTACTGCCATTTCCAATAAATATATCTCCATCGTCTAAGTTTGGTGTAGCGTTTGTTCTACCTGCACCACCAACTTTAATACTTCCAGCAGAAGCGTGACTGCGTTGCACTGTACCAATATTTTGTAATAAAGAAGATTCTCCAGTTGGTGCAGTTGCAGTTAAAGTATTACCTGAAGTTCCATTAGTGCTAACATAGAGAATATCTCCAGCACTAAATGATGAAGTATTTAATCCTGGCAATGTACCAAAAGTAAAAATCTCTACAGAACCATTTATGCTTACTGAACTACCTGCCAATCCAAATGAAGGCATTTTTGCAGCATCATTAGAATCTGCTATAGCAACAGTAGGTGTGTTTCCACTAATTCCTGAAATATACACTGCGTCACCTATGTTTAAGGCAACATCTGCTTTAGCTTGAAATTTTGTAGCACCTCGTATATCTCCAATAATGTCAGCAGTTACAGAGTTGAACTCTACATCTGCACTTGTTGCAACATCTTGTCCAATAGCAATATCATCTGCATTCACCGTTACACCAGTTCCTGCTCCTACTGCAATATCTCTTGTCGCAGTAATATCGCCACCACCAGTTAAACCTGCACCTGCAGTAATAGATACGCCCGAATGATCTATATGCTCGTTAGCAACAAATCCACTTAAATCATCGTGAACAATAGCAGAATCATCAGTTGTTAATGTTCTTGTGCTTGTAATGTCACCACCACCAGAAAGTCCAGTACCTGCTGTTATAGAAACAGAACTATGGTCAATGTGTTCATTGCTTACAAATCCTGATAAGTTATCGTGAACAATCTCACTATCTGTGGTTGATAAAGTGTCACCAGTAAGTGTAATACCAGTTCCACCAACTAAATTTGTGTCATCGCTAATATCTACTTGTCCAAGTGTTACTGCTTGCCCACTTATAGAAAGATAATCGTGTGAAGTAGTTACAAGGGTTACATCGGTACTATTATCTGTACCTGCAACATCAACATTTAAGTTTGTTCTTGCTCCACTTGCAGTTGTAGCTCCAGTACCACCTCTAGCTACAGTCAATGTGCCAGTAGTACCTGCTATGATTGGTAAACTTGTTGCATCGGATAAATCAAATGCTGGTGTAGCATCGCTACCTCCCAAAGAAAGACTAATACCTCCATAACTTACAGAGCTATTGGATAATTTTGCGTTTGCAATAGAACCACCTAACATAGCATTGGTTATGCCTAATGCTTTTACTCTTAGTGTATCAGAATTAATCTCAATAGATGAATCGTCTACATTGACTGATAATGTATCTCCAGTTAATGCAAGTCCATCTCCACCCACTAAGTTAGTATCGTCAGATATATCAATCTGCCCTAAAGTTATTGCTTGTCCTGATAAGGATAAATAATCATATGAAGTTGTAACCAATGTAACATTGGTAGAATTGTCTGTTCCTGCTACATCTACATTTAAAGTAGATCTGGCAGTAGAAGCGTTTGCGTCATCAATTAAAGATGCACCAAAAGCTGTAATTGTTGTGTTATCAGGTAAACTTAAAGTTGTGATACTTGAATCAGCACCATCTAAATAATTTAATTCGGTTACACTTAGAGTCGCACCATCTAAGATATTAATCTCTGCTGCAGTAGATGTAACACCATCTAAGATATTAATTTCAGCAGTTGTAGATGTAACGCCATCTAATAGATTTAATTCTGTAGCAGAAGAAGTAACTGCGTTCAGTTTTGTAAAGTCTGCTTGTGTAACTCCACTAGCACTAACTTTAGTAACTGATGCATCAATAACTGCTCCTGTGTGAGTTGAAGTATAATTAGCCATATATGTCCCTTTTTAAGTTAAGGGGGGTGTATTGCAACCCCCCTAATTAACTACTACGGATTAACGAAGTTTACGATTCCCATTGCTGTTGAATTAGCAGCGTGAGATAGAGCAGCTCCGAAAAGAACGTCTGCAACTACTGAAGTTGCTAGATGATCAATGTCGTATGAGCTTTGTACTCTTGGTGCTACTTGTTGAGCAAAGTAAACTGAACTACTATTAAAAATAGAAGCAGTTTCGTCGCCTGTACCACCATCATCGTCCCAGTCAGTTGATGGGTATACATTTAAGCCATAAGCTTGAATGATGCTTCCACCTACGTTAGGGTTTTCTCCATCACCTCTCTTTTGAGCTTCTGTGAAGTCGCCTAAAGAAAGTAAAGACATATAAGCAGCAGGACTACAATATAAATTGTGGTCGCCATCTGTATAGTCAAATCCTGCATCAAGAAGTTTTTGCATACCTTCTCTTAATAATGCAGTTGTGAATGTGTTATCAGCAGCTAGAGTTACATCGTTACCTGTAGCTGATTGTAGAATATCTACAGCAAGGTAGTTTTCTACTTTCTTCGCTAAAGCGTAGCCCATACTGCGGGCGTAGGCGTTGAAGAGGTCTGCAGATTCTTGAACTCTTACGATGTCCTCGATTCTTTTCGCTTCGTATTGATGTTGATCGACTGCAAGTTGGATTACTCCATCTGTGTTTGCAGAGTAAGTTACTGCTGTATCAGCAGATTTAGCAGCAGCAGTTTCTTCTGCTACTTTAGGGATATTAAGAATGTCGCCACCACCAGATAACATAGATGAGAAGTCTGACACTTGATTTTTTAACTGAAATTTTCTTTCAGCATAATCAAGAATAGCATCTCTCCACATTTCTGGAATGAAATTAGCAGCTGTTGTTGTTGTTACATTAGCCATTTTATTTTCCTCCTAAGGAAATTTAAAGTTTATCTTTTTTTCTTAAGATAGTGGCTTAACACGTCATTATGACTTTTTCTTCTATCATTAGGAGAATCCATTTTCCCAAAAGGGTTTCCTTTAAACTTTTGAACATTGACTTGGTTTTCTACGCTGCCAACATTAACTCCAGCTTTCTGGTTAAACTCTTCACTAATTGTTCGAAGAATAGTTAAATCCTCTACCTTCTCAAATTTCTCTCGCTTACCTTCAGGAATTTGGCTTAGTAGTGCGTTTCTTTCTTCTGAAACATATCCATTGAACGCAGTTGATATTTCTTCGAATTGCTTCGACAACTCTGCATTCTTGTTCTGTTCTTCAGAAAGTAGGGTTTTATATTCCCCTTGCTCTGCTAAACTATTTTTACGCTGTTCTTCCTGTTCGAGATTTATATTTTCCATTTTAGATTTTAACTCATTGCGTTCTTTCACAACTTCGTTAAACCTAGAGTATGGAACAGCTTGATCTAACTTTTTTTCGTCTTTATTGACTTGAGGTTCTTTTACAGCTTCCTCTATAGCTGTATTCTGCATTTCTTCAGACATTTTAACTCCTTTAGTGGATTATTATATGGCTTTAAGTTAATTATGAATTAAATTAAGAACAATTCAAATGTCAAAAAAAATAAAAGAGTTTGATTTCAAGCAGCAATGGTTCGATTATATGAATTATGTGCCACACGCAGGACAGCGAAAGTTGCATTTCCCTGAGAAGCATACTGCATCTTACTTCGTAAATATATGTGGTAGAAGATATGGAAAAACTACTGCTGCGTATCGAGAAGCAGAATTTTACGCTGCACAGCCTAATAAAAAAATATGGCTAGTTGGCTTATCCTACAAAAAATCACGATTAATGTTTCGTGAGATTTGGAAAGATATGGTAGCTGGTAAAGGGAACGATATTGATAGAGCATCAGAAAAAGAGCAGTATATAAAATTCAAATGGGGAACAACAGTAGAAGGTATGTCTTGTGAAAATCCTGATTCATTAGTTGGAGAGGGTGTTGATTTATTAATTATTGATGAAGCTGCTAAGATGCCTAGAAAGATTTGGGATATGTATTTATCTCCTACACTAATTGACAGAAAAGGTAAAGCTATATTTATTACTACTCCAGAAGGGTTTAATTGGATATATGATTTATTCTTATTAGGTCAAAGTGATGAGCAATGGTGTAGTGTGCAATCTCCAAGTTGGGAAAACGAACACGCATTTCCAGAAGGAGAGAATGACAAGTTTTTATTAGAACGTAAGCGTAATATGTCTAAAGAGTTATTTGACCAAGAGTTTGCTGCGAAGTTCACTTCAATGGAAGGACGAGTATATCCATTCGACAGACAAAAAGATATGGGAGATGTTCCATATAATCCAGACTTACCAACCTATTGTTCTATGGACTTTGGATTTAGAATGCCATCAGTATTATGGTTCCAAACATTCACAGAAAATGGTAATCAACATATTAATATTATTGATGAAATAATTCACGAAAGAAATATACCTACTGATAAATTAGCAGAAATGATTAAGAAAAAGAATTATCCTGTGATTACTTATTATGGTGATCCTGCTGGTACATTTGTTCAAGGACAATCTGGTATGGGAGATATTCATATTTTTAGAAAGCACGGAATCTACGTAGAGTATCGTATGGACAAACTATCTCGTAATATACAGGGGGGTATAAGTTATTGTCGTGGTTTCTTTGAAAACGCAGATGGATTAAGAAGAATAAAAGTAGATAATAGATGCGTTGGTATTGCAGAAGATTTTGAGAACTATCGATTCCCAGAAGCAGTAGAAGGTAAAGCAATTTCAGAGAATCCTATCAAAGATGGATACAATGAACACGGCTGCGATGCGTTCAGATATTTTATATTGAATAGATTTCCAATTAGAAGTAACTTCATTGGAAGAATATCACGATAATAGGAAAACAAATGATTTTTACACCACAAGAGATTATACAGGATTCATTAACGCACTTTAAAGAAGAACAAGCAAAAGCGAGAAGGGAAGAAGTTAGAAAGTCATTAGATTATTACTCTGGTTCACTAACACATCAATACATAGAAGATTATTTTAAGTCTGACGCATTCCAAGAAATTCCTCACTACAATACGAATATCGTGAAAAAATTTGTAAATCGTATGTCCAAGATATATACGATTGGTGCTAAAAGAAATGTAACCAAGAAATATGACGAGATGACTGAAAAGAAGAATGCTCGTATGAAACAAATGGAACGTATGACTAGACTTATTGGTACGTGTGCTACTTATGTAATGTTCGATGAAGAAGAACAAAAATTTGATTATCGTCCTATCTATTATTTTGAGCCATACTTTGGCGACAACCCTTATAAACCAGAAGCTATTGTTTATCCAATGATGCACGGACACGCAGACTTAGCAGATACAACAGAATTAAAATATGCTTACTGGGATTCAGAAAGATGTATAAAGTTTGATGACAATGGAGATGTGTTTGATGAAATAGAACACAATTTAGGTGTATTGCCTTTTGTATTTACTCACAGAGAAGAACAATTAGATTCTTTCTTTGTTGAAGGTGCTACAGATTTAGTATCTGCAAACGAGCATATTAATATTACAATGACTGAAATGCAACTAGGACTACGTTTCCAAATGTTTGGACAGCCAGTAGTAACTGGACTTATATCTGATAATTCTAATGTTAGAGCTGGATCAGATGAAATTTTAACTTTGCCAGAGGGTAGTAATTATAATATTGTTGCTCCACAAGGAAATGTAAGAGATGTTATAGAAAACATTAAATGGCAAATAGAATTAGTGGCGTTAAATAATCATCTATTTGTTACTTTCGCACAATCTGGTGGAGAAGTACCTAGTGGTATATCACTAATGATTAAAGACTTAGAACGCCACGAAGATTTTATGGACGACAAAGAACTATATCGTCAGTATGAACAAGATTTTTATAAAGTAGAATATGCTTTATCCCAAATCAATAGCTTAGGGTTACCAGATCCTAAACGATTTAAAGTTGACTTCTCTGAAGTTGAATATCCGATGACTACTCAAGACAAGATTATGTTAAGCGAGTATAAGCTAAAGCATAACTTAACTACTGAAGCAAAAATAATGGCAGATGAAAACAAAGATTTAAGTGTTGATGAAGCACAAAGAATCATAGAAGAAAATAAAGGTGTCAATGGCACATCATTGCCAATAGAGCCAGTAGAAAAAGTTGAGGTAGTTGAAGATGATATCAATGCAGAACAAGATTAATTTCGATTTCAATAAAATAAAAAAAAAGGCACTGTCTAAACTAATGGTAAAGGAAGTATTGGTACCATTAGCAGAAGAAGCGAGAAAGCAATCTGCCGACACATTTAAGAAACAACAAGATATACAAGGGAATAAATTTATTGATTACACTCCAAAGTCTAGGTGGCTAAGGATTAAAAAAGAATCTGGTATGGCTACCGACTTTATGATAGCTAAAGGCAACTTAAAAAAATCTATGAATAAAAAAACTGCAGTAAAAACAAATATGTCTAAATTATCTGCTAAGGTAGGTTCTAATGTTAAATATGCACATTATCACATAGGGCGAACTGGAGAATACAAAAACAATGTTCAACGTAAATGGTTTTTTTCCTCTAATGCAGAAGCAAGAGATTTAGTGTTACCTAAAATTAAGTCTTTGGGTATAGATAAAAAATTTTTAAAAAAATTTACATCGCAAATGAGAACAAGTCTTCGTAAGATAGGTAAAAAAATTACTGCAAAATAATGGAAAACCTAATAAAAGAAATATTTAAAATGATGAAGGAATTGCGTGAAATTTCTAAAGCTAATAACGAACTATTGGGTTTTATCTGTCAAAAAGTTGCTCCTCCAGAAAATATAGAAAAAAGCTATATTGATATTGGGGATTTTATGACGACTTCGTTAGAAATGTCTGAGATGTTTGAAAAATACGATATTATGCCTGACGAGTTTGGGATTTCATAGATTCTTCCCTAGCAATTAATTCTTCCAACCACTTTCTTCTTTCACTATTTGTAGGACGTTTAGCTGGTAATGGATCTAACCCTACTTTCTTAGCTCGTTGCAATAACGCATATCTATTAGCTCTATCCTCTCTACGTTTTTGCCTATAAGGTTTCTTTCCTTTTTTTATATTAGCTACTGCCTTCTTTTCATCTTGCTTTCTTTTTAGAGGTTTGTCGTTTATGGGATTTCTTTTTGGAAGCACTTCTATAGCTTGTTGGACTTCTTCGCTTTCTACATCTATAACTTCAGTAGCGTCTATTTCAGTTGCTTTCAAAAACTTCTCGAATGGACTATCCACTGTTACATTGATATTTTTAACCAGCTTACCAGAATGCTCTAATACTAGACGCCCTGCCTGGACATTTCCTTCCACAGCTTCTCGAACCATACTATTTAATACCATAGGTAGCTTTGCATTAAAAGAAATCATATACTTCTTATAATACATTTCTACAAACCTATCATCTGAAAACCAGTTGTGGATTGTTTGAGGTGTCATATTCAACTCGTTAGCGAGTTCGGTTTTATTTAGCTCTGGATTATTAATCAATAATTCAATAGCAGCCATTTGATTGGCTTTCTTTAGCTCTATATTACTCATCTTCCTTGTCCTCTATATTTTTTCTTATAGTATTTTTTAGATAGCTTTGTTCCTCGCTTTGTATTGTGGCTATTACCTTGTCGAGTTTTTTTGGCACCATTTGACTTCCTGGCACGATCGTTAAATAATGATTTTCTCATTTCTTTTTCTTAGGTCTAAATATCTCTTCCCAACGCTTTTCATATTCTTTCCTGGAAATACTAAAAGGTCGTGGCACATCGCCTTTCCCTGCTCCGTTGGGTTTTTTATAAATACTTTTATCTTTCATTTAGCGTATTTTAATATAATACTTTTCTTTAAAGGGCTACCCTTCAGCTTTTGCTTAATAGACTTCTTGCGTTGTCCAAACAAGCGTTTTGGTATAAAGTTTCTGGCTGTGCTGGTAGTCACATTCATTTCTTTTTTCTTTTTTTCTTTTTATGGGCTGAGTCTTTCATTAATCTACCATTTGGCATATAATGATACCCTCTTGGTGCTTTCCTGCGAGTTTTTTTATGCTTAGGCATTATTTCTTTTTACCCTTTTTCTTTTTCTTTCTTCCTTTGTGATAAGGCATAACTATCTCCTCTTTTTTTTTAATTTTTCTTTAGGACATTTACCAAGATAATCTACTCGATTTTCTGCTAACGTGTATCCTTTGTGTAACCCACAATAAGTTAAATCTCCTCGCTTAGCAGCGAAAGGACATTTTTTTTGGACTAACGAGCAATAGTCGAACATTTTTACTTATCGATATCTAATTCGTCGTATAACTTGCGATCTGTCATAGTATTTTTAGTATTTATGACAACCATTGGCTTAGAAGGTAGTCTTTCTACCAGGAATTTCTCTCCCTCGCATAAGCATTCTTCTAAAGCTGGTGCGTTTATACTGTGTTCTACTTCAAATATTTCTTCGCATTCCAAACATCTATAATCATATCTCGGCATACACCCAATTTAACAATATTTATTCCACAAATACTAATAAAAACCCTAATTATCTTGGATTTGCAATCTAGTAGAAACACGACAAAAATCAGAACCTAGTAAATCTCTGTAAGTCTAACAATATTAGTCGTTTACAGGTATTTTTTTAAATCTTGATTGTTATATATAGAGTATTAAATTATTACTATTTATACCTAGCGATAGTCGTTTACGGTTACTTTGCAAGGACTGCTAATACCAAACCTACCTTACTCGCAATCCTCTCTCTAGGGGGGTAAAACAAGCCAACCAGCAAACAAAAAAAGAAATATTCTAGGATCTACAGCTTGATAAAGGTTCAAAAGTTGGCCTTGATTTGCTTGATTTGTGCTTTGTATGGATTAGGGCGTAAGGTTGTTAAGGTATCCAATCTAACACTACATAAATAAAAGATATATAGAACATAAAGAAAAAGCTTGACATTAATGAAAGATATATAGAACTTGTTTTTATTGATAACAAATAAGAAAGGGTTAAATAATGAATATTAAGAATTGGGCATACAAACAACATTACGAACAGTTAGAATTGAAAGCTTTAACAAAAAGAAAAAGAGCTTTAACAAATCTTAAAAATGCAAATGAAGAATTAAGAAGAGTTGGAAAAGAATTAGAAAAGATTAAACAAGAAGAAAGGGTTAAATAATGAACATTAAAACAAAATCATTAATTACATATTTTGAGCATATAGCACAAACAAAAGAACAAAAGAAAAAAGAACTAATTAAAACAATACAAGAGATTGCTTTTGTTGTTTGCTTGTTTGCTTGTACTTACCTGCTGCTTTTAATAGGATCAATTTAAAATGATTGAAAAAACGCAAATAATAAAAGATGAAAAATATTCTTTCCATGTATCCAAATTCATTATGGATAAAAAAAGAAATTGTAGAGATTGGATTGTTTTTGATTTGCTTGTAGTTCCAATTAATACAAATTTTATTGATAAATATATATTAATAGATGATATGGTTTTTGATGAATATGGCCAATTAAAAGAATATTTAAAAGAAAGCTATAATATAAAAATTAGATTAAAAGATTTTAAATAACATAACAAATAAGAAAGGGTTACAAAATGAAATATAAAGTAAGAAATATATATAGTAGTAGTGGCAATAAAATTGCTAATCAATTTATTATTGATACTAATAATAAAGAGATATTTCAGTCTTATAATACAATTATTGCTATAAAAAACTATAAGAACGGAAAAACATATTTAGATAAAAATTCATGGAATTATTCAAATACTACATCTAAATATAGAAATATATTTTTAAATGAAAAAACAAAGGAAACTTTGGAAAAAATCAAAAACAAAGAATATATTTTAAAAGATCTTAATAAATAACTAATAGAAAGCCCTTATTAATTTAAGGGCTTTTTTAACTTAACAAATAAAGGGCATAAGATGAAAAAAGAAAATAAAATATTAAGCGCTAAAAAATTAGATAAAAAAAAAGACATAAGAGAGATAAATGATTGGCTTGATACTATGAATATCAAAGACGAAAGTAATACTTTGGCGCTTGTATTGCTTGAAGGTATCAAAAAAAAATAGCGCTGCATGATAGCAAATAAGCAAAAAAACAAGCATAGTAATATTCAAAAAGAATATTTTACAGCCGTTAAGGGCTATTTTAAAAGCTTTATTTTTGCGCTTTTATAAAAAATTTTAATAATAACAAACAAAGGAAAAAAATGGAATATAAACAAATTGGAATAGAAAAAGACAAACAAAGATTAATTAATGAACTAAAAACATATAATAATCAAACTTTAGTTAATTTTTATTTACAGCGCTTAAATGTTAAAAAAAGTTTTATTAAAGACGCTATGGAAAAAGAAATTAAAAACAGATTAGAAAAAGAATTTGCTATGTTATGGAAAAATCAGCGAATTAAAGATGTACCTATGCAAAGACTATTAGATCAACATAATTTATGTTAATTAATAGCAAAAAGGCGTGTATTTAATTATATACGCCTTCTTTATACAGGAATTAAAAGAATTATAATAATAATGTTATAATAAACAAGAGGTATAAAATGAATAATACGTTAGAGTTTAAAACTACTAAAAAAATAGATGATGATAATTATATATGTATAACTATATCTGATTATAATTATGAACTAGAAAAACAAGAAAACAAGTTTAATTATTATATTGATATATATAATACTAATTCTGATCAAGCAATAGATACTTTAATTTTTGATGATTTAAGACAATTAATTAACTATTTACAATAACAACATAAATAAACAAGAGGTATAAAATGAAAGAAAAAGAAATAGCAGCACTAAAACCATATTTTGATGAATATGATTATGATTTATTCAAAGATGATCTTAATTATTTTACAAAATATCTTAATAATAAAGTAAGTGTAAAGGGTTATAATTTAAATTGGAACAATGAAAACGGATTATTTACTTTTATATTAACTGATGTTAAGCAAATATTAACGGAGTTAATTAATACTGAAACTAATTTTACTTTTAGTATATCAAAAGCAAATGTAAATAATACTTATGAAATTATTTCATCAAATCACGACTGCACAAGTAAATTTATATTAAAATTTGATATTCCTGAAAAAGCAATAAAAGAAAAAAATATAAAATTACAAAATCAAGATTATAATAATCTAATTAATAACAACATAAGGAAACTATAAAATGAAAAAAACATATTGTCAACAATGTGGCAAAGATAATCTTAAAACATATATTAAAGTAAAACTTAATGAAAAAGTAAGTTGTGATGTATGTAGTTCTGATTGTTTTGATGAACTAGAAGAAGAAATAAAAAATAATGATTGGAATTTAGAAGATGATCCCAGTATAAATATAAGTTATAAAAATTGGTGTAAAAACTATAATGATGATTTAAGTTTTAGCGTTGCTATACCAAAAGAACATATAAAAATAAACTAATAAAAAAAGCCACTAGTTAAAGTGGCTTTTTTTAACAAACAAGGTTATGAAAAAATGGATAAGATCCATTAATCATTGAAAGGACTTAAATATAACATTTTAATTATATTTATACTAGTATATTATATTATATCTCACAGGGTGTTATATTATATTCCAGAGGGTATTTTATATTATTTTATGAAATATCAATTATTTACTATGAATATCTAATTATTATATTTATAATGTATACATAACAAACAATGAATTATATTACAAACAAGACAAACAATTATATTATTAGTTCGGACTTAAACGTGGAAAGCCGATTAAATAATTCCACTCTTAATAAGATGAACAAAGCTAATAATTATTATAGAGGTGGCTATATCTTATTTTTTTACCCTTATCAGTTAAATCAAATCATAGTTACCTCTATAAATTTATTATAAACAAACAAAGGAAAAATAAATGGCAAATGAAAGCATAGATGACTTAGTATCTATATCTGAACAAGGTATTAATGTTGATACTGAAAAAAGAATCATCATAAGGAACTTGGCACAATATAATGATCCAGATGATTATTACCATATATATGAAACCTCTTATACAGATGAGGGCAATATTATATTGGAGATAGTACCAAAGAATAGCCATTATGGAAAAAGAGTAGAACAATGGAACGAGGACGAAAAATGAATTTTCTAATAAATGTATTTACAAGATTATTAATAATAATAGGAATAAGGGAGGAACAATGAAAGAATACACAGATAAACAGATTAATTCAATGATACTACACTTGCGACTTAATAATGTTGCAGAGATGTATTATTTAGAAAATGAGGATAATAGCGATAGAAATTTTTTTGACTATCGCAGTCAATCATACTTGGAAAAATCACAAGTAACAGCACTTGCGATTGAAACAGGTTGGAAAGAAAAAAAAGGAGAAGTAAATGAGTAATAATCAAGATCTATTTTACGGCTTGAATATTTGGCTTAACGTTAATGAGCGTAGTCAAGCTTGGCTTTCACGCAGACTTGAAATATCGCCAATGACAATCTCAAAATGGAAAAGAGATAACAAGATACCACACGTGCAAAAGTTAGCTATATGTCAAGTAACAGGTGCAACAATGGTAGAATTATGGGGGGAATTATGAGTAAAGAGATGAGTGTATTTGATGACTTGTTTAGCTATAATGCTAATGAGTATAAAGAGAAAAAAGGTAATTTTGACTATATATCTTGGGCAGACGCAGTAGCTATTGTCTTAAAGAAGTATCCAGACACTACGTGGGAAATTCACGAGTTTGATGAGGGATCGCCTTATAAACAAACAGACGCAGGTGCGTTTGTTAAAGTGAGTGTAACAATACAGGGAGTCACTAGAACGCACACACACCCAGTATTAAATAACTACAACAAGGCAATACCAGAGCCAAATGCTTTTGATATTAATAGTTCAATTCTTAGATGTTTAGTCAAATGTTTTGCTTTGTTTGGATTGGGACTATACATATATCAAGGCGAGGATTTACCTTTTCAAGATCCACCTAGTTTCAAGCAATTTAAAGAGTTGGAAACTAAGAACGACTTAGCTAAGAAAAGTGGTGCAATCACGCAAGAGGAGTGGAACATTACAATTAAGAGAAAAGCACAAAGCGATTTCTATGAACAGAATTGTATTAAAGCTATTGCTTGGTTAGATGATAAGATTGAGCAGCACCGAAAGAAAGAGAAAAAATAATGTTTGATTATATTCTCTGGGGATTAATTGGTTTGTTTCTATTTTTTAGTAGGAACTCTGGTGGATAATAGTTTTATAAAACTATATCGCAAAATCCAAGATAATTGGATATGGGATAATCCACTTTACCTAAAGTGTTGGATAGATATGTTGATGAGGGCGAGTATAAAGCCCTCGTCAATGTTGATGAACAATCATATAATCAATGTAAGTCGTGGAGAGATTGTATTTTCTCAGGAGAACTTTTCTAAAAGAAATGGTATGTCAAGGCAACAATTAAGAACGTTTTTAAAGAAGTTAAAACAAACCAATATGATAAAAAGTAGTCCAAATTCTAACCAACAGGTAACACACCTTATTATCGTCGAGTACAATGTCTATAATTCTCTTAAGAATAACCAAGAGATAACCACTAAGCAGCGAGGGGTTAACCATATTATAAGAAGTAAGAAAGTAATAAAGAAAGAAATAAACAAAGACTTTGAGTTATTTTGGAAAGCATATCCAAAGAAAATAGGAAAGAAAAAAGTAGAGGATAAGTTTAACTCTATTGATTTTCCTATTGATAAAATTTTAAAGAATATAGAATTACAAAAGCAGTCGGATCAATGGCAGACACAACAATACATACCTAATCCAGAAACCTACTTAAACCAAGAAAGGTGGGAAGATGAAGTTGTATTAGACGTGCAACCAGAAGAACCAATTTATATATACGAGTGTAAGATTTGTAATAAAGTAAAAGACAAGTCGCCATATAGAGATATGTATATATCTTGTTGCGACGAACAAACACAACCAAGAAAGGAATACAAATGAGTAAGATGTCAGAATTATCTAGGCAAACAGAACAAGAAGAAATAGCATACATTAATAGCTTGTGCGAGGACGACAAGGAATTATTATCTACTTGTTGTGGAGCAGGAGGATTGGGTAATATTCACGAGTTTGACGGAGAGCATTATGGTTTATGTGCCAGTTGTAAAGATCATTGCGACTTCGAGTATGGGGAAATCTAAATGAAAATTTTAAATCTTTATGCAGGTATTGGTGGTAATAGAAAATTGTGGGGAAATCAACACGAAATTACTGCCATAGAATACGATAAAGATATTGCTGCGATATATAAAGATTTTTTTCCTAATGATGAGGTATTGGTGGAGGACGCACACGAATACTTACTAAATAATTATAAAGATTATGATTTTATCTGGAGTAGCCCTCCTTGCCCTACACATAGCCAGATAAGGTATAATATCGGATTTAAAGCAAATAGAAAATATAAAAAAGTAAAAGCAATATATCCCGATTTAACATTATACCAAGAAATAATACTTTTACAATATTGGTTTGATGGTAAATATGTAATTGAAAATACCATACCTTATTATGAGCCATTAATCGCAGGTAGGAAAATGGCAAAGCATATTTGGTGGACTAATATACATTGTTCAGATATTGAAATTAAAAGCAGAGGACATAGGGGGGGGACAGTAGAAAGTTTATCTAAATTAAAAGGTTTTGATCTGTCTGGATATAAAATCAAAGACAAAAGAAAAATTTTGAGAAATTGTGTAGAGCCAGAAATAGGATTACACTTCTTAAAGGAAATAAACAACGAAAAACAATTAAATATATTCAGTGAGGTGTGATGAAATATAATATAATAGTAAATGATAATGATTGCTACTATGAAAAAGAAATTAACATAAATGACTTTGATGAAAAAAATGTTAAAGTAATTTTAGATAATGAAGTGAATTATATGAGAAAGGATTTTTATAAAGAGCATAAAAGTCAAGCAAACAACATAGTGATTAGAAAGAAATACTAATGAGTAAACCAAAAATAGATACAACGTGGGATATAAATGTTGAGGGTAAACTTAATCGTAATAATATTATCTTTCATACTAATAAATATCAACGACTTGTGTCAAAACTTAAAAAATATAATGATTTTATAAAAAAACCAAAGGGGTAAAATGAGAGAACAGAAAAATAACTACGAGAGTAAAGAAAGAACTAAGCAAAGCTATCTTATGACTAAAACATCAGATGAATTATCAGTTGATCCTAAATGGCATAGCTTTGTTCAAGAGTGTATAGATGAACACGGATATAGTTGGCATTACCACGCAAGACAACAGAAATTTGGTAAACATATCAAACTAAACTATTCAAAAAAGAGGGACAAATGAGATTAGAAAAGTTGCAGGAGGAACAATAAAGTGGAGTCAATAATACAAAAGCTTAGAAGTGAAATTAAACTATTAAGAAAAGAGTATAATGAACTGAATGAAGATTTACAAAAAGCACAGGATTTTTATTATAATCATAAAGGAAAGTCTTGCGAAAGATTAATTCAACAAAATTGTGAATTAAAATCAATGTTAACCAAAGAGAAAGGTAACAATCTATGGAATTTAGAATATCTTTGTTTGCTTTTTTATAAGAACTTAATAGACAGGGATAAGTATAATAAACTTATTCCAGAGGAAGATATACATAGTTATCGTATGCTTGAATATCATCTTATGGAAGATAAGTCAGCACAAGAAATTGTCATATTAAAATACGAAGATAAAGATGACGCAATAGAAAGATTAGAGTGGGAAAAAAGTATGGAAGAAACGAAAGTGAAAAAGAATAATAACATTAATATGAAACCAACATTTTTAACCGAAGAAAGAGCAAATGCTCCAACTGAAGAAAAGAAAAAAGATAAACCTATTGTATTATATTTGACACAAGAAATTATTGAAAAAGCAAAAAAAGGAGAATTGAATGAAACCGAGTAGTGCAAAAGCAAAGGGAAGAAATTTCCAGAACAAAGTAAGATTGATGATAATGGAACATCTTGATATAAATGAACACGACATCAAGACAGCAGTAATGGGAGAGAGTGGTATGGATATAAAGCTATCTAGTGCTGCTAGAGATAAATTCGGTTATGCAGTAGAGTGTAAAAAGGTAGAGAAAATTAATATTTGGAAGTGCTATGAACAAGCTACTGAAAATTCAGAGGATCTAGAACCACTACTAATATTCTCAAAAAACAATTCAAAAACTATGGTTTGCTTTGAATTTAAACATTTGTTATCTTTAATAAGCGAATCAAACGGATTTAGGAGATTGACTAAATGAGAATTAATGAAGATGGTTATATTTTATCGTGTCCAAGTTGTGATAGCAAAGACTTAATAAAAAAGTCTAGGCAAAAGAATTATGACGGCAGTTACAAGCAACGCTATATGTGTAAGAATTGTGGTGTCAGAACAGTAAATCCTCAATTATTAGACGCAGATATAGTTAGATCCAATATTCAATTAGCAAAACAAAAGCAATCAGCACAAGACGTAAACAGAATTGAAAGAAAATCATTTAGAGAACACGCCAGATACGAAAATGCAGTTACTAATCTATTATTTAACATACACGAATTATTGCAAAAGCGTAATTTTTCAAAACAAAAGTTTAAGAAAGTTAAGCAGGGGAAGTCTGTGGGTGTTCTTCAAATATCTGATACACATTTTAACGAACTTGTTTCCTTACCTCATAATTCCTACGATTTTAAGATTGCTGCAAGGCGTTTAAAACACTATGTAACTAAAGCCAAGCGTATATTTAAGACATACGATATTCACAACGTATTCATTGCTATTACAGGCGATTTAATTAATTCTGATAGACGCTTAGATGAAATGCTTAATATGTCTGTTAATCGTTCACAGGCAGTATTCTTAGCAGTAGATTTACTACAACAGGTAATTCACGACATTGGCGAAGATTATGCAGTTAGTGTTGCTTGTGTTACAGGTAACGAAAGTAGATTAAAACAAGAGTGGGGTTGGACAGACTTTATGGCTAGTGATAACTATGACTTTGTTATCTTTGAAATGCTACGCAGTATGTTCTTAACAAGTAATGTTAATTTCATACAAGATGATCCAAGCGAAGTAGTAGTCAATGTTGCAGGACAAAACTTATTATTGTTACACGGAAACGGAAGTTTTACAACGCAATACGAAAAAAGTGTTAATCAGATTAAAGGAAGATTTTCTGGTAGAGGTGTGCAAATAGATTATATTATATCTGGGCATATACACTCTGCAAGAATTG
>Ga0209630_10001592_pt1 | contig 23940 bp, 19 predicted proteins | sample COG_01_FD_184745 | JGI IMG/M metagenome (GOLD analysis project Ga0209630, IMG submission 184745) | Pelagic Microbial community sample from North Sea - COGITO 998_met_01 (SPAdes) (version 2) | ecosystem: Environmental > Aquatic > Marine > Neritic zone/Coastal water | place: Helgoland, sampling... | reverse complement strand
TAATTTTAAAGGACTTTCTATTGATACAAGAACTCTAAAAAAAGAAAATTTATTTTTAGCAATTAAAGGAAAAATTAATGATGGAAATAATTTCATTAAAGATGCATTAAAAAAAGGTGCCGGTTGCGCTCTTTCCTCATTTAATAGTAAAAAAAATAAAAAAATAATTAAAATCAAAAATACTATTTCATTTTTAAACAACTTCGCTAAATTAAAACGTGAGCATAGTTACGCTAAAATAATATCTATAACAGGCAGTACTGGCAAAACATCCTTAAAAAACTTAATTAAAGATTTACTGCCGCATTTTGGCAAAACCCATTATTCACCCAAATCGTTCAATAATCATTTTGGAGTCCCTATAAGTTTATCTAACTTAAGTTACGAAGATAAGTTTGGTGTTTTTGAAGTTGGTATGAGCAAGCCAGGAGAAATTAGGAATTTAACAAAATTAATTAAGCCACATATCGGAATAATCACAAATATTGGTGAAGCTCATATAGAAAATTTTAAAAATATTCATGGTATAGCAAAAGCAAAATCTGAAATTATAGAAAATATTAAAGTTGGAGGAACAGTTATTTTAAATAGAGATGATAAATTTTTCAATTTTCTAAGCAAAAAAGCAAAAAAATATAAATTAAATATTTCCACTTTTGGAAAACATAAAGATTCAGATGTACGTATTGATAAAATTATACGTAAAGTTAACAAATCAAAAATTTTTATTAAGATAAAAAATCAAAAGATAAATTTAGAAATTAGAGATATAAATTTTTATAATGTATTAGCTTCATTAGCAGTTTTGAAAGAACTTAATCTAGACTTATCAAACATATTAACAAAATTTAAAAATTTTAAATCATCAGAAGGAAGAGGAAAAAAATATACTATCTCACGGTATAATAAAAAATTTAAATTTATTGATGAGAGTTATAATGCCAATCCTTCGTCAGTAAAAAATGCTATTAAAAAGCTAAGCTTAATCAAGAAAGAAAAATTTAAGAAATACTTGATACTTGGCGATATGCTTGAATTGGGTTCTAAATCCAAAAAATTTCATGAAGATTTATCTAAAGTTATTAACAATTCTGATATTGATAAAGTATTCATTAAAGGAAAAAAAATTTTTTTTACTTATAAACATATTAGTAAAGAAAAAAGAGGAAATATTTTGCAAAATAATGAAGATATAGATCTTAGTTTAAGCGAAATGATATCAAAAAATGATTATTTAATGATTAAAGGGTCTAATGCTACAGGCCTTAATGATTTCAGTAAAAAAATGATAAAAGGAATATAGATGCTATTTAATTTTTTAACTTCTTTAATCGACCAATACTCTTTTTTAAACGTATTTAAATATCTTACATTTAGAACCGGCTTATCAGTCGTTACTTCGTTGTCGGTTGTGTTTATGATTGGCGGACCTTTAATTAAATTATTTTCAGAAAAAATGATAACGGGACCGATAAGGCAAGATGGACCAATTGATCATATTATTAAAAAATCTGGAACACCTACTATGGGTGGAGTAATTATAATTATTGGTATTTTATCTAGTACACTTCTATGGGCAGATTTAACAAACATATACGTTTGGACTTTAATTTTTGTTTGTTTAGCTTTAGGTGTCTTAGGTTTATTGGATGATATATTAAAAATTAAGTTTAAAAATTCTAGAGGATTAAAATCTAGATATAAGTTTTTAGGACAAATTATAATTAGCGTAATAACCTTGTTGATCTTAATAAATTACACTGATCACGAGTTTTTATACAATCTTTACTTCCCGTTTTTCAAAAATTTAATATGGCATATGGGATTATTTTTTATACCGTTTGGTTTATTCGTTATTATAGGATCATCTAATGCTGTAAATTTAACTGATGGTTTAGATGGATTAGCAACTGTACCAGTGATGTTAGTTGCTCTCTCTTTTACATTGATTTCTTATGTCGTGGGAAACACAATTTTTTCTGAATATTTGAAAATCCAATATATTCCTGATGTAGGAGAACTGTCTATTTTTTGCGGTTCAGTCGTTGGTGCGTGTTTGGGCTTCCTTTGGTATAATGCTCCTCCAGCAAAAATTTTTATGGGAGATACAGGCTCACTGTCTCTAGGAGGCTCATTAGCTGCTATAGCGATCATAGTTAAACATGAAATTGTTTTAGCTATTATTGGAGGTTTATTTGTTTTAGAGACAGTATCTGTAATTATTCAAGTAGCCTCTTTTAAACTAACCGGCAAAAGAATTTTTAAGATGGCACCAATCCACCATCATTTTGAAAAAAAAGGATGGGCAGAATCAACAATTGTAATTAGATTTTGGATTATCGCTATTATTTTAGCATTAATTGGACTTGCAACATTAAAGTTAAGATAAATATGTCAAAAATTAGAAAACTCAAAGGACTTTCGTTCCTTGTTTATGGTTTAGGTTTAACTGGTCTCTCAGTAATAAAATTTTTTAAAAAAAACAAAATTAAAAACTTTAAGATTTGGGATGATAAGAAAAAGAAAATATTCAAAAATTATGCAGCAAAGAATTTAACTCAAATATTAAGTCAAGTTGATTATATTGTTCTATCACCAGGCATAAGTTTAATCAAAAATAAAAAACTTAGAAAATTTAAACATAAAATAATAACAGATATTGATTTATTTTATCTAACTAAAAATAAATCTAAAACTATAGTAGTTACGGGCACTAACGGAAAATCGACTACTTGTAAATTATTAGCGCATATTCTAAAAAAAAATAAATTTAAAGTTTCATTAGGTGGAAATATCGGGAATCCAATCTTGAATGCTGGAAAAGTTGAAAATAAATATGTTGTTATAGAAGCATCTTCATTCCAGCTTTCCCATTCAAATTTCATTTGTCCAGACTATGCTTTTTTTTTAAATTTAACCAACGACCATCTAGATTGGCATGGGAGCAGAAATAATTATATAGAATCTAAATTTAAGATATTTCGTCTTCAAACAAAAAACGATATAGCCATCATTAATAGTAAACTAAAAAAAAATTTTACAAGGAAAAAATTTTCAAGCAGATTAATTATTCCAAAAAAAAAAGATTATACAAAAATTAAATCAAAAATTATTAATAAATACTTAATTTCTGATATTAATGATGAAAATATGAGTTTTGTTTTTGCTTTTGCTAAATTACTTGGAATAAAAGAACGTCGTTTAATTTCTTCAATTAATAGTTTTAAAGGTTTACCTCATAGATTTGAGTTATTTTTAAAAAAAAATGACATTACTTTTATTAACGACTCTAAGGCAACTTCATTTAAATCAGCACAATTAGCTTTATCTAGTATTAATAATATTTACTGGATACTAGGAGGGCAACCAAAAATAGGTGATAAAATTAAGTTAGGAAAATTAAAAGAAAATATTATTAAATGTTATATAATAGGAAAAAATATTAATTTTTTTAAAAATCAAATTAAAGGCAAAATAAATTTTTCTATTACTAGAAATCTTAGTAACTCGATCATAAAAATATTGAAAGATATTAAAATACAAAAAAAAATTAATAAAACAATTTTGTTAAGCCCTGCAGCTGCCTCATTTGATCAATTTACAAATTTTGAGAAGAGAGGAGAAAAATTTAAATTTTTATGTAAGAAATATGTTAGAAAATTCGTTTAAATATAAATTTAAAGATTACTGGAAATGTATAGACAAAAAAATTTTACTATGTTTTTTTATTTTATTTTTTTTAGGTCTATTTTTTTCCTTTTCTTCAACATCATCACTAGCAGGAGAGAGACTTAACAAGGATTTTTATTTTTTCTTTACAAAACACCTTATTTTTACTTTTTTAGCTTTATCAGTTATGATTGTAATTTCAGTCATTGAAACTGAAATATTTATAAAATTAGTTATACCGCTTTTTACTATATCTTTTATTTTTTTAGCCCTAGTCCCAATTATTGGAATTGAAGTAAAAGGTGCAAAACGTTGGATAGATTTAACTTTATTTAGGCTACAACCAATTGAATTGTTAAAACCTTTTTTTATTTTGATGACAGTTAAAATATTAACTTATGAAAAATTTAAAAACCCACAAATTAAATATCTATTAAGCTTTATATTGCTCTGTTCAGTCATAATTCTATTAATTGGTCAGCCGGATTTAGGTCAATCCATACTATTAATTTGTTCTTGGGTTGCTACCGTCTTCGTTTCTGGCGTCAGTTTAATATATATATTTATTTTCTTTTTGATCTTTTTAACGTCACTAAGCTCTCTTCTCTTTTTCTTACCAGAAAAATTTGGTTATATAATTAATCGTTTGATTGCTTTTTTTGATCCTAGTCAGGGTGATAAATTTCAATCGTCTTCAGCACTTGACGCCATAAAATTAGGTGGACTTACTGGCCAAGGAATGGGGGAAGGTATATTAAAAGAGAGTGTTCCCGAGGCCCACACAGATTATGTCATTGCAGTCATATCTGAAGAATATGGCTCGCTAGTTTCAATTTTAATATTAACTATTTTTTTATATATTGGATTTAGAGTCGTTAAAAATTGTTTTAATCAAGACAATCAATTTTTAAAAATTTCTTTAGGGGGATTAGCGTCATTATTAATATTTCAGACATTTATACATGCCGGAGTAAATACCAATTTATTACCTACCACAGGTATGACTTTACCGTTTTTAAGTTATGGTGGCTCATCTTTAATTGGAAGCTCAATTTTAGCAGGATTAGTATTAAACTATACTAAAAATAAATCTTACTTATATGACTAAAAAAAATATTTTAATTGCTACTGGTGGAACCGGAGGGCATATTTTTCCAGCTATTAGTCTTGCAAATAATTTATTAAAAAAAAATTTTAACGTAAAATTAACAACAGACACAAGGGGATGGAATTTTCTAAAGGATCATAAAAATTTTAAATTAATTAAAATACCTTCATCTCCATTAATTAAAACAACACCTATAAAATTATTGATTTCCATAATGGTAATTATTTATTCAATTTTTCAGTCTTTTTTATTTTTATTATTGAGTAGACCTTCAATTATATTTGGAATGGGAGGATACTCATCTTTTCCAATTTGTATAGCTGCCTCGATTTTAAGAATTAAATTTGTTATCTATGAAAATAATTTAATCATTGGTAAAGCTAACAAATATTTATTACCATTTACAAAAAAAGTATTTGTATCTTATAAAGAACTTGAGGGTATACCTAGAAAATATAATTACAAAATTGTTGAAGTAGGCAATATACTTAGAGAAGAAATATTAAAATCAAAACTTAATGACCAAAAAAATAAATTCGATAGTGTAAAAATTTTAGTTTTAGGAGGCAGTCAAGGAGCTAAAATCTTTGCAGAAAAGCTTCCTTACATATTTGAACAATTAAAAAATAATGAAATACCAATTAGAATTTATCAACAATGTCAAAAAAAACAAAATGATCAATTATCTGAGTTTTATAAAAAAGCTAAAATAAATTATGAAATATTCAATTTTACAAATCGAATCACTAATTATTATTCAAAAGTAAATTTAGTCATAACACGTTCAGGTGCATCTGCATTAGGTGAATTAATAAATTTTAATATTCCTTTTATCACAATACCCTTGCCTACGTCAGCGGATAATCATCAGTATAAAAACGCTGAGTTTTACTCAAAAAAAGGGTATGGATACTTAATTGAAGAAAAAGATATAAAAATTAAACTGTACAATTTAGTTGAGCTTTTTTTTAATAATAAATCTTTGAAGGACAATATTGTATTTAAACAGAAACAACATTCAGACAAAGATTTTTTTGATAAACTATACATTCAATTAGAAAGACTCTTAGATGAAAAAAATTAATTTAGGGCAAAAAGATATTATTCATTTTGTTGGTATTGGGGGCATAGGAATGAGTGGTCTAGCTCAAATAATGAAAAATATGGGATTTAAAGTTCAGGGAAGTGATCGAAGTAAAAATAAAAATACAAACAATTGTTCAAAATTAGGAATAAAAATATTTATTGGCCATTCTCCAAGTAATATTAAAAAAGCTACAATTATAGTTAAATCGAGCGCTATTAAAAATAATAACTTAGAACTTAAATATGCCAAAAAAAAAAATATATCAATTTTCTCAAGAGCTGAATTATTAGCTGACGTTGTATCTTTAAAAAAAAACATAATAATTACTGGCTCGCATGGAAAAACTACAACCACTTCTTTGGTAGCAAAAATTTTATCAGATCAAAAATTAGACCCAACTATTATTAATGGAGGCGTTATTAACTCTTTTAATAGCAATGCAAAACTTGGAAGAGGAGATTGGGCAATTTTAGAAGCAGACGAGTCCGATGGTAGTTTCTTAAAATTACCAATTAATTATTCAATTGTAACGAATATAGATTATGAGCATCTGGACTATTATAAAAATTATAGAAATTTAGAGAAATCTTTTTTAGAATTTATAAACAAAACACCCCCTACGGGTAAATCAATAATTTGTATTGATAATAATAATATTAGAAAGATTTTAAATAAGATTAAAAATAAAAATATATTAACCTACGGGGAAAATAAAAGAGCTGACTATCAAATAAAAAAAATAAAATATTTTTTTAACAGCACGACATTTGATTTGAGTTTTAAAGATAAAAATAAGAAAATAAATAATATAAGAAAGATAAATGTAAAGCTTTTGGGAAAACATAATGTTCTAAATTCCTCTGCAGCATTAATAGTTTGTTTAAATCTTGGAGCAAATATAAACATTATTAAAAAATCATTAAAAAATTTTAGCGGTGTTCAAAGAAGAATGAGTAAAATATTTTCAAAGAATAAAAACGATTTTTACGACGATTATGCACACCACCCGACCGAAATTAGTTCGATATTAGAAGGAGTTAAAAATGTAAATCCTAAAAGAAAAATAATTAGTATTTTTGAACCACACAGATATTCTAGAGTTATGTCTTTAAAAAATGAATTTTCAAAATGTTTTTTAAAATCAAATTTAGTCATTATATCACCAATATATGCAGCAGGCGAAAAAAAAAACCTAAGTTTTGATTTAGTAAAATTTTCTAATTTGATTGCTAAAAATTCTTATACGCAAGTAATTATTGTAAAAAACGAGATAGATTTACGCAATTATTTAAAGAAGAATCTAATCAGCGACGAAATTGTTATAGGGATGGGTGCTGGCGCAATATCTAAATGGATGGCAGGACTTAAATACTCTTTATGACGTTAAGCAGTAATTTTTTAATTAAATTAGACAATAGTTTTAGAAAGAATGTAAAACTTGCTAATTATAGTTGGTTTAATCTAGGAGGAAATGCAGAATATTTTTATAAAGCTAAAGATAAAAATCAATTAATTGAATTTTTAGAAGAAATTAAAAAAAAGAAACTAAAAACAACAATTTTAGGTGCAGGTTCTAACATTTTATTTAGAGACAAAGGCGTCAAAGGAGTTGTAATAAAATTAGGGAATAATTTCTCTTATACTAATCTACTTGAAAATAATATAATAGTTGCTGGCGCTGCAACTCTTGATCGTAAAGTTGCAAACTTTGCAAAAGAAAATAATTTAGAAAATTTAGAATTTTTATCTTGTATACCCGGATCGATTGGAGGAGCAATTATAATGAACAGCGGGTGTTACAACAATGATATTTCAAAAGTTTTAATATCTCTTCAAGCTGTAGATAAAAATAAATTAACAGAAATTGAGATTAAAAAAGAAGACATTAAGTTTTCATACAGAGGAACCAACTTACCCAATGATTTAATTATTATTTCCGCTAAATTTCAAGGGTCCATTGGAAAGAAAGAAGATATAGAAAAAAAACAAACTTATTTAATTGAAAAAAAAAAATTATCTCAACCAAGTCAAATAAAAACTTGCGGTAGCACTTTTAAAAATTTAAGCAAAGATAAAAAAGCATGGATGTTAATCAAAGATTCTGGCTGTGAAAATTACCGTGAAGGTGATGCTATAATTTCGCAAAAACATTGTAATTTTTTTGTTAATGATGGTAATGCTAAAGCCTCAGATATTGAAAAATTAATCAAGAAAGTTAAAAAAAAGGTTTTTGAAAAAACTGGGGTTAGTCTAGAGTTAGAGATTAAAATTTTTGGTGAATAAAAAAAAATTTAAAAAAGTTTTGGTTGTTTTAGGCGGCACCTCAGGAGAAAGAGCAATTAGTATAGAGAGTGGTAAAGCATGTATCAAAGCTTTAAGAAGATTAGGTTATAAAGTTTCAACTTTTGATCCTAAGCTAAAAAACTTCAATTTAATTGATAAAAAAAAAACTGATGTAATTTTTAACGCCTTACATGGCAAAGATGGAGAAGACGGTGTAGCACAAAGTTATTTTGAATATTTAAAAATTCCCTATACTCACTCTGGTGTAATAAGTTCTTTTAACGCTATGGACAAGATTATTTCAAAAGAGATATTTTTAAAAAATAAAATAAAAACACCTAAATATTTTTCAATAAAAAAAAAAAGTTATAAAAAAAATATAATCCAAAGAAATATTAAAAATAGAAAAATTAATTTTCCTATTGTTGTAAAACCAGTCAATGAAGGTTCTAGCCTGGGCGTAGAAATCTGCAAAAATATTAAAAAATTATTTATGTCAATTAATTTATTATTTACAAAATATGATAAATTAATTTTTGAAGAGTTTATTGGCGGTCAAGAAGTCCAAGTAGCAGTAATAAATGGTAAACCGTTAGGGGCAATAGAACTTATTCCAAAAAGATTATTTTACGACTACAAAGCCAAGTATACCAAAAAAGCAAATACCAAACATATTATGCCAGCGAATTTGACTAAAAAAAAATATAATGAAGTTTTAAGAATAGCAAAAAAAACGCATCAAGTTTTAAAATGCAGAGGTGTTACAAGAACAGATTTTAAATTTTTTAAAAATAACTTTTATATACTGGAATTGAACACTCAACCTGGGATGACTAGTTTATCTTTAGTTCCCGAAATAGCTTTTTATGGAGGCTATACTTTTGAAAATTTAGTAGAAAAAATTCTTCTAGATGCAAGCGTCAATAGATGAAAAGCCATAAGATTATCGCCTTAATACTATTAATACTATTATCCACTATAACCATTCATGAAAAATTTACTATTTCAAAATTTGATTTAAAGGAAATAAAAATAAAAAATAATTTAATAATAAAAGAGGAAGATTTGAAAAGATCATTAAAATCAATTTATAATAAAAATCTAATCTTTTTAAAAAATAAAGAAATTGAAAAACTTTTAATTAAAAATACTTTAATAGATAGTTTTAATATCAAAAAAAAATTTCCCAACACATTAGAAATTAAGATATTCGAGATAAAGCCAATTGCAATTTTGATTAATAAAAAAGAAAAATTTTACATAAGCGAAAAAATTAATCTTATTGAATTTGATAATTTGCCTGATTATCAAAATTTACCTCAAATATTCGGAAATATAGAAAATTTCAAAATTTTTTTTAAAGATTTGAAAAAAGTTAATTTTCCTTTTAATCAAATAAAAAGATTGTCATTGTATGAAGCTGGCAGATGGGATCTTGAAACTTTAGATAATAAAACAATAAGACTTCCAACAAAGAATTATATTAATAGTTTAAAGAACTATTTAAGTATAAAAAATAAAGATAATTTTAGAAAATATAGAATTTTTGATTACAGGGTAAATGAGACACTTATCCTTAAATAAATTATGAGCAATATTAACCACAAATTGTATATAGAAATTAATGATTCAAATTATATTTTTCTTGTTGGAAAAATGGATGAACATAATAACTTTAAGGTTATATATAAATCAGAAGCTCCTATAGAAAAAATTGAAAAAAACAGCATATCAACTTTACAAAAAAATTTTAATTTAATTAAAGAAAATATTTATATTATTGAACAAAAACTGAATTTTACATTCAATGAGTTAGTTTTAATATTAGATAATTTTAGCACTAAGTATATAAACTTGACTGGTTTTAAAAAATTAAACAGATCACAAATTTCAAGAGAAAATATTACTTATATATTAAATACGCTAAAAGCATGTGTAGATGAAATTGAGTTTGAAAAAACAATATTGCATATTTTTAATTCAAGGTTTTATCTTGATGGCAAAGAAATTTATAACTTGCCAATAGGGTTATTTGGTGATTTTTATGCTCACGAATTATCATTTGTATTAATCAACACTAATGATTATAAAAATTTACAAAATATTTTCGACAAATGTAACTTAAAGATAAAAAAAATCTTTACAAAAAGCTTTATCGAAGGAGCATACACATGTGAAAAACAATTAAACATAAAGAATTTCTTTCAAATAAAGATTAATCAAAAAAATTCTAAAATTTTTTATTATGAAAATAATTCTCTTAAATTTGAGCAATTATTTAATTTTGGAACAGATATTATAATTAAAGATATTTCAAAAATAACTTCATTAGATTTAAATATTATAAAAAATATATTAAAAAAAATTAAATTAAAAGATAATATAGCTGAAAGCGAGTTAATTGAAGAAAATTTATTAATTGATTGTAAGAATAAAAAAATTAAAAAGAAATTAATTTATGATATAGCTTTAGCACGCATCAAAGAAATTTTTGATATTATTTTATTTAAAAATATTAATTTTAAGAATTATAAGAATTTTACCAAAGATATCTTTTTGGATTTAAATGATAAATCACAAATTAAGTGTTTTGATAAAATTTTTTCAAAAGTTTGTTCAGAGTATAACTGCCATATAAATTTAACGGATAGTTTATTTAACAAAAAAATTTTTAGCACTGTAAATAAGCTTGTTCATTTTGGTTGGAAATCAGAAGCTATTCCTCTTACACAGTCAAAAAAATCTCTAATTGCAAGGATTTTTGATGCTATTTTTGAATAATTATTGTTATTTTTAGAAACATTAGTTGTTTTAAAAACCTACAGATACTCAAGTATAAAAGTTCCCATGAATACTGTTTACCAAAAAACATTGTCAAAAAAGATAAGTTTTAAAGGTGTGGGTCTGCACTCTGGCAAAAATTCTGAGTTAAACATACTTCCTGCAGAAGCTAATCATGGAATAATATTTAAAAGAATTGACTTAAAAAGCAATAATTTAATTGAAGCAAATTTTTCTAACGTATCATCAGCAAAACTATGTACAACACTAGAGAATAATCAAGGCGCAAAGGTTTCAACAGTTGAGCATTTGCTTGCTGCACTTTATATAATTGGAGTCGACAATGCATTAATAGAAATAAATAATGAAGAAGTTCCAATAATGGATGGTTCTTCAAAAAATTTTATTGAGAAAATCTCAAAAAATAATTTAATAGATTTGGCAAAAAAAAGAAGATATTTAAAAATTATTAATGAATTAGAATTAATTGATGGAGAGAGAAAAATTTCTATTGAACCAAATAATTCATCATTAGAGGTAGATTTTCAATTAAATTATAAAAATAAAATAATTGGAAAACAAAAAAATGTTGTTGATTTTCAAAAAGAAAATTTAGAAGAAATTTATTGTTCAAGAACATTTTGTTTATTTGAGGATATAGAAAAAATTAAAAAGCTTGGCTTAGCAAAAGGAGGTTCGCTAGATAACGCAGTGGTAATAGATAATGATAAAGTTTTAAATCCCGAAGGACTAAGAAACAAAAAAGAATTCGTTAATCATAAGATCTTGGATTTAGCAGGAGACTTTTTATTATCTGGCTACAGAATTATTGGAAAAGTTCTTTGCCATCAAGGTGGCCATGAGTTGACAAATATGTTCCTAAGAAAAGTTTTTAACAACAAGACAGCCTTTTGTTTTATAGAATTAGAAGATTTTAAATTTTCAAAACGACTAGACTCCGAAAAAATTACAAAATTAGCTGTAAACGCGTAAAAGTTAATTTATAAAATTTACCAATAACAATTAATTTGCTATGAATATAAAAGATGTATTACCGTACAATTTTATTTCTCTTATTAATATTTTCATATTCTTGCTCAAAAGAAAAACCTGTTTATGAACCTAGAGTTCAAAGCAATGCATTCGAAGTTTATCAGACTGCTTATGAATCTATGGAAAGAGGTGATTTTTTTTATGCTCAAAAAAAATTTTCTGAAGCAGAATTAAGTTTTAAATCTATAGAGCACGCCTCTAAGGCATCAATAATGGGTAGCTATTGTCTCTATGCAATAAATTTTTTCGATGAAGCTTTAGAAAAGATTCAAAGCCATCTAAAAAAATATCCTTTAGATAAAAACAATATCTATGCTCATTATCTCAAATCATTAATATATTTCGAGCAAATCTCTGATGAAAAAAAAGATATAGAACCAATACTAAAAGCAAAAAAAGAAATTGACCTCTTCCTAAAAAAATTTCCGGAAAGCGATTACTCAATGGATCTAAAATTTAAAAGAGATTTAGCAATTAATCAATTAGCCGCAAAAGAATTGTTTATTGCTAAATATTATATATCTGTAAAAAAATGGGTTCCAGCAATCAAAAGACTAAAAAAAATTGTTGATGAATACAATACTACAATTTTTATTGAAGAGGCCCTACACAGACTTGTAGAAATTAATTATCATATTGGTTTAGAAAATGAGGCAAGAAATTATGCAAAATTATTGGGCTATAATTACAATTCTAGTAAATGGTTTGAGCAGTCATATTTAATTCTCAACAAAGAATACAAAGTAACAAAAATTAAAAAAGACAAAAATAAAGATAGTTTTATAAAAAAAATAATTAAAAAAATTAAATAATTAGTTTTTAATGAAAAAAGAAAAATATTCGATTAAAAAATTTAAAGAAAAAATTAAAGAACTTAAAAAACATAATTTTTTGTATTTTAATCGAGATGAGCCTTTAATTACCGATGCAGAATATGATGATTTAAAAAAAAAACTATTGCAAATTGAAAAGTTCGATAAATCTCTTAAAAAATTAGATTTGTTAAATAATATAGTAGGATCCCCACCCTCAAATAAATTTAAGAAAATCCCTCATTTAAAACCCATGCTCTCCCTATCGAATGCATTTAGTAAAAATGACATGATCGATTTCTTAAAAAAAATTAAAAACTTTTTAAATTTAAATCATGATGATATAGAAATTTTTTCGGAACCTAAAATAGACGGAATATCTGCAACTTTAATTTATGAGAATGGTATTTTGACAAGAGGTCTGTCAAGAGGAGATGGTGTTGTTGGAGAAGATATTTTAGAGAATTTAAAAACTATTAAAAGTATTCCTAAAAATATCAATATTAAAAACGCACCTAAATTATTAGAAATACGTTGTGAAATTTTTATTGGAAAAAAAGATTTTTTAAATTTAAAGGAAAAGTTTGCTAATCCAAGAAATGCAGCAGGAGGGTCTCTTAGACAAAAAAATCCCAAAGAAACAGCAAAAATACCTCTTAAATACTTTGCTTATGGATTCGGAGCAGTAGAGCCAATGATATTTAAAACTCAATCAGAATTTCACGAAAAAATTTCTAGATGGAATTTTAATACTAATCCTTTGTCTAATATTATAAATGGAGTAGATGAAATTGAATCTCAGCATAATAAACTAGATCAAGAACGTTCTTCTCTAGACTATGATATTGATGGCGTTGTTTACAAAATTAATGATTTAAACTTACAAAAAAGATTAGGCAGCACCTCTAATTCACCTAGATGGGCAATTGCCTATAAATTTTCGGCTGAGCAAGCAGTTACAAAGGTAATTGATATCATTATTCAAGTTGGCAGAACTGGAGCAATTACTCCAGTTGCAAAAGTTGAGCCTGTGAATGTTGGTGGTGTGATTGTTTCTAACGCAACACTACATAATGAAGAAGAAATTGGGAGGAAAGATATTCGTTTAGGAGATACTATAATAATTCAAAGAGCGGGAGATGTTATTCCTCAGGTAGTATCAGCGGATAAAACAAAAAGAGATAAAAATAGTAGAAAATTCATCTTTCCAGATAAATGTTTATGTGGCTCTGAAACTATAAAAGAATTTAGTAAAAGTACAAAAAAACTTGATGCTGTTAGAAGATGTGTAAAAGGTTACAATTGTGATTTTACTGCCAGAGAAAAACTTAAACATATTGTATCAAAAGAGGCCTTTAATATTGAGGGACTAGGCAAAAAAGTGATTGAACAACTTTGGGATTTAAACTTTATAAAAAAACCATCAGACATTTTTGACTTGGACTACAGTAAGATTAAAAATTTAGAGGGATGGGGTGAACTATCTATTAATAATTTAAAAAAAGCTGTTGAAAAATCAAAGAAGATTTCTTTAGACAGATTTATTTATTCAATTGGTATTAGACATATAGGTCAAGAAAATGCAAAAATTTTAGCAAGTTTCTTTAGCTCTATAAAAGAATTCACAAAGTTATTTGACTTTAAATATAGAAAAAAAATTCTTGCAAATCTTGTTGATTTAGATGGAATAGGTGAAACACAGACTCAGTCTATAGATAATTTTTTTTCCAACGAAGCTAATTCAAGAATAATCAAAGATTTAATAAATAAACTGAATATTAAAAATCACACTACACAAATCAAAGATGGAAAATTTACTAATAAAAAATTGATGTTTACTGGTAGCTTTAAAAATATGAGTAGATCAGAAGCAAAAGCAATCGCTGAAAGCTATGGAGGTAAGGTAATGGGATCTATTTCCAAAAAACTTGACTTTTTAATAGTTGGTGATGTCAAACCTACAAAAAGGAAAATAGAACAAGCCAAACAATTAAATATTAAAATTATTGAAGAAAAGGATTGGAATAAAATTTTAAATAGCTGAACAAGCTTTTTGAAGTTCTAGTGATTCATTTCTATTCATTGATTCTATTAAATTTTTGAAAACAATTTTGTGATATTCATTAAACCACTTTTTTTCAATTTTATTAAGACTTTCTCGAATAATTAAATTTTTATCTATAGGCACCATTGTTAAATTTTCAAAACACAATTTTTTTCTTTCTCTTTTTACATAAATTAGATTTTCAATTCTTATACCAAATTTATTTTTTTCATAATAACCTGGCTCATTAGATACAACCATACCTTCTTGTAAATTAACTTTATTTCTTTTTGAAATTGCATGAGGTCCTTCATGGACATTTAGAAAATATCCAACACCATGGCCAGTTCCATGAGCATAATTTAAACCGATTTGTTGAAGATACTTTCTTGCTTTAATGTCAATTACAGATCCAGAAGTATTTTTTTTTAATTTGAAATTTGCAACTGCAATATGTCCTTTGAGGACTCTTGTAAAGATATCTTTTATTCTCTTATTAGAATTTTTTAGAGAAATAGTTCGCGTAACGTCTGTTGTTCCAAATTCATATTGACCACCAGAGTCAACTAGGTAAATATCTCCACTCTTTAATTTTCTATTTGTTTCTCTTGTTGCTTTATAATGAATGATTGCTCCATTAGGTCCAGTCCCTGATATTGTTGGAAAACTTAAAAATTTAAAATTTTTATTTTTTTTTCTAAATTGTAATAATTTTTGTGATGCACTTATTTCTGTAATTTTTTTACTATAAAAATTTTTCTTAAGCCAAAATAGAAATTTAGTTAAAGCAATACCATCATAAATATGTGCCTTTTTAATATTCGCAATTTCTTGTTTTCCTTTAATTGCTTTAAAAAAATTGATAGGATCGTTTAAATTAAGTATTTTATTATTTTTATAAATAATTTTCTCAAAAAAATAAGAGCAAGAATTTTTATCAATTATAAAATTTTTCTTTTTTATTTCAGTAAGGATTTTAGCACATTTCTTAATATCTAAAAATTCAATTTCTCTAAAATATTTTCTAAAAGACGATGATATTTTTTTCAAGTCACAAAAAAATTTGATATTTTTATTTTTATCAATCAAAATATAACTATAGGGTATTGGAGTATATTTTGTATCTTGGCCTCTAATATTAAGTAACCAAGCATTGTTTTCACTCGCAGTTACAAATAAAAAATCAGATTTTTTTTTCTTTAAATAATTAGTAATTTTTTTAATTTTAGATTGATGTTTTTCACTAACTGAATTTTTTGGCATTATAAAAAATTTACTTTTACTCTTCTTTTTTTTTCTTTTCCATATTTCATCAATCAAATTGTTAGCGAGTGCTTTATACTTACATCTACTCTCTGGCAAAAATACAGATAGAGTTTTTTTTGTAAATAAATTTGGGTCAAAGCCAATTGATAATTTTTTACCTTTCAGTATATCTTCCGGCATATTATCTGGAATTGTAATAACTTTAAAATTTTTTTTGCTTTGGGCGCTAGCTTGAATTGTATATCTTCCGTCAACAAATAGATAATTTTTATTTTTTAATATTAAGGCAAAACCATAAGAGCCAGAAAAGTTTGAAATATAATTTAGTCTATCATTATGATCTGGAATATACTCAGAAAAAAATTCATCATTTTTTGGAATTATGTATCCATCTATTTCTTCCCTATTAAAAATTTTTTTTAATTTATCTATTTTTTCCATTTTAACATTTTATTTTTTTTGTATCGATCCCATCCAGGGCTTCTATATTCTTCATCAAACTCAATTGAATTATCTTGATTGAATTCAAAGTCATCATTTTCACTTAAATCCATTTCATTTTTTTCTACACTTTCATCTGGTATTTCATTAATAAATCTAGAGGGAAGTGCATCCATCCAATCCCCATGATAAGCCCGTTTCATTGCAAAAGATAAATAAGCTTCTTTTTTTGCTCTCGTGATACCCACATAAGCAAGTCTTCTCTCTTCCTCTAATGCAAAATCTCCTTTTTCTTCTAGAGACTTTTGATGAGGAAACAATCCTTCTTCCCAACCTGGAAGAAAGACAACATCAAATTCCAATCCTTTAGCTGCATGCATCGTCATTAAATTTACCTTTGCACCTTCCCATTCCTGATCAATCGAAGTAGCTAAAGCCACATGTTCTAGAAAACTTTGTAAATGGTCATAATCTTGCATAGCTCTTAGTAGTTCTTTTAGGTTTTCTAACCTATTTTCATTTTCTAAATCCTTTTTATCTTTTAACATTGATGAGTATCCAGACTCGTCTAATACTAATTTTAATAAATCAAAATGTTTCATTTTAAATGAGTCGTTACGCCATTTTTGAATCATATTAGTTAATTGATTAAGTGAGGTTTTTATCTTTGGTTTAAAATCTCCTTTTTCTATTAACTTAATAATTGAGTCTTCCAAACATAGCTTATTGGCTTTACCAAAAGTATAAATTTGGTTAAGTGTGCTTTCACCAACTCCTCTCTTAGGAGCACCAATTACTCTTTCTAAAGCTAAATCGTCAAATTTTTGATTAATAATTCTTAAATATGATACTGCATCTTTAATTTCTGCTCGCTCATAAAACTTTATACCTCCTAGTACCCTGTAGCCAATACCAACTTGAAGGAATCTTTCTTCAAATTCTCTAGTTTGATAGATAGCTCTTACTAATATTGAAACATTATTGAGAGAATATTTTTTTTTAATTTTTTGTTCAATTATATCACTCACACCTTGTGCTTCTTCTTTGCCAGTTCTGTAACAATTTAGTTTAACCAGCTCACCTTGATTAGCTGATGACCATAATTTTTTACCTACTCTATTCGTATTATTTGAAATTAAAAATGAAGCAGTATCCAAAATATTTTTTGTAGATCTATAATTTTGTTCTAATTTAAAAACTTTACAGTTTTTATAAATTTGATCAAAAGTAAGAAAATTTTTAATTTCAGCACCTCTCCAACTATAAATGGATTGGTCATCGTCACCAACACAACAGATATTTTCTTTATCATTCACCAGCAAGTTTAACCATTTGTTTTGAATAAAATTAGTATCTTGAAACTCATCAACTAGAATATATCTAAAATTTTTTTGATATATTTCTCTAATGTCTTTATGTTCTTCAAAAAGTTTTACGCAAAATAAAATTAAATCTCCAAAATCAAATGCATTTAGATCTTTAGTTTTATTTTGATATATTTCATAAACTTTTAATATTGATTTGATTATTGAACCTGATTTGTCAATTTTTACATCTTTTGGCAAAAGACCTTTATTTTTCCACTGATCAATATGATACATGATTAACTGAGGGGAAAATTTTTTAGCATCTAAATCTTCACCTTTTACAATATTTCTAATTAATTTCTTTTGATCATCTGTATCTAAAATTGTGAAATTGCTTTTATATTCTAGAGCTTCAGCATGCCTTCTTAAAAATTTGACACTTATAGAGTGAAATGTTCCTAGCCAAGGAACAGCATTAGAAGACCCCTTCACATACTGCATAACCCTATTCTGCATTTCTTTTGCAGCTTTATTTGTAAATGTCACGCATAAAATTTGATTAGGCCATGCTTTTTTTTGATTTATGATATGAATAAGTCTTGTAGTTAAAACTCTAGTCTTACCAGAACCAGCGCCAGCGACGATTAAATTTGGCCCTTCTGTGCTAAGAACAGCCTCCTTTTGTTCTTTGTTTAGGTTTTCAATTAAATTATCTATGTTATTCATAAGAGAGAATTTTCATTTATATACTAGTTATAAAAATAAAAAAAATGATAAATAAATTTTATAAAACAATTCACAATAAGTATTCTAGATTTTTTGAATTTATTTTTTTTTTAAGATATTTATTTGGATTATTTATTGCAGCGTTTGTCTTATTTTTATTAATCCCAAATTTTTTTAATTTTGAGCAAAGAGTGGAGGTTTTTAAAGAACATCTTGTTAAAAATTACAGTTTTAAAATTTTACGATATGAAAAAATAGAATTTAATTCCTTTCCACTTCCACACATTGAGATTAAAAACGTCTTAATAAATCCAATTTCGTCTTCAACAGAATTAAATGTTAAAAAATTAAAAATATATCCTAAATTTTTAAATATTTATAATTTCAAAAATTTTCAATCCAAAAAAATAGTTTTAAAGCAAAGTGATATTTTATTAGAAATTTTAAATTTTAAACTTTTTGTAAAAAAACTTATTAATCAAAAGAATAATTTATATTTTGATGATTTAAACATTAAAATTACTGATGGATTTAAATCATTGATCTCATTAGAAAATATAAAATTAACCAACTCTGGATTTAGAGAAAACTTAATTGAAGGAAATATTTTTGATAAAAAATTTATAGCAAAGATTAATAAAGACTCAAATAATATTAATTTTAAAATTCCAAAATCAGGTTTAAATTTAGATATTGATTTAGACACAAAAAATAATAACAATTTTATTAATGGAATCTTTAGATCAAAAATACTTAATACTAATTTAAAATTTAATTTTAGCTACAATCAAACTTCATTAAAAATTTATAATTCATTTTTTAGAAACAAGAATATTTCCTTCAAAAATGAAAGTTTAATTACCTTTAAACCTTTTTTAGATAGTAGATTAAAATTTGATATTGAAGAGATAAATGTTGAGATATTTAAACAATTAGAACTAGACAAATTGTTGACGTTTAAAAATATTTTGAAACAAATTAACATTAAAAATGAAATCAATTTCAAGTCTAAAAAATTTAGTCGTAGTTTTATTGATAAATTGGACTTAAAATTTGATTTAGCATACGGAAGATTAAATTATACAAAAAACTTATTTCTTTCAGATAGTATTTTTCAATGTAAGGGCAGCGTTAATTTATTGGAAGAATTTCCATTATTATTTTTTGATTGTTCAATTTTTTCAGAAAGTAAAAAAGATTTTCTAAAAATATTTAATATAAATAATAAAAAAGATAATAAAACTTTTACATTAAATGCTACAGGAAATTTAGGCATTTTAAATAAAAAAATTAATTTTAAAAATATTTCAATGGATGAAAATTATAAAGCTTCCAGTGAAGATTTAAATTACTTTAAAAGTAAATTTGAAAATATTTTATTTAATGATAATTTTGTAAGAATTTTTAACTTTAAAAAGATAAAAGAATTTATTTTAGAAATTTCTTAACTATTTAGGCTTAGTCATTTTTAGTGGATTCATAATTTTATCGTATTCATTTTCTTTTATTAAACCTGCTTTTATAACTTCTTGTTTTAAAGTCGTGCCATTTTTGTGAGCTGTTTTTGCTATATGAGCGGCTTTATCATATCCAATTTTTGGAGCTAAGGCAGTGACAAGCATTAAGGAATTATCTAATAAATATTTTATTCTTTTTTTATCAGCTTTAATTCCTTTTACACAATAAAGCGCAAAAGTTTTTGAGGAGTCACTCATAATTTCAATAGACTGTAATATGTTGTGAATTATTAAAGGTTTAAAAACATTTAATTCAAAATGACCATGGGAGCCTGCCATAGTTATACCATTGTGATTTCCAATAACTTTCACGCATACCATAGTGACTGCTTCAGATTGAGTAGGGTTGACTTTACCAGGCATTATTGATGAACCAGGTTCGTTTGAAGGAAGAATTAGTTCACCGTAACCAGCTCTAGGACCAGAACCTAAAAACCTAATATCATTTGCAATTTTCATCAAACAAACTGCTGTAGTATTTAATGTGCCTGAAAAATTAACAATTTCGTCGTGAGCTGCTAAAGCTGCAAATTTATTTATTGCTGGCTTGAAATTAATTTTAGTAATTTTACTAATTTCTTTTATAATTTTTTTATCAAAATTTTTTCTAGTATTAAGACCAGTCCCAACTGCTGTTCCACCTTGAGCTAAATAATGAATTTCTTTTAAAGCAGATTCAATTCTAAAAATGCATTTTTTAAGTTGAGCATGATATCCTGAGAATTCTTGTCCTAAAGTTAAAGGAGTTGCATCTTGTAAATGCGTTCTTCCAACTTTTACAATATTTTTGAACTCTTTAGATTTTTTTGCTAGCTCTTTTTCTAATAATTTTAGTGATGGTAATAGCTTATCTTTTGCTTTAATTGCAATTGCAATATGCATTGCTGTTGGAAAAACATCATTAGTAGATTGTGATTTATTCACGTGATCATTAGGGTGTACTGGTTTTTTAGTACCCATCTTGCCACCCATCATTTGAATTGCTCTATTAGCTATAACCTCGTTAACATTCATATTAGTTTGTGTTCCAGAACCTGTCTGCCAAACTTTTAGAGGAAAGTGAATATCGTGTTTTCCTTTTATAACTTCATCAGCTGCTTTAATAATATATTTACTTAGCTTAGGATCTAGATCTTTATTTTTAGCGTTAACTATAGCCGCAGCTTTTTTAATAATTGCAATTGAATGTATTACTAAAGGTCTAACTAAAAAATCTCCAATATTAAAATACTTATTTGATCTTTCTGTAGATGCACCCCAATACTTATCACCAGGAACTTTAATTTTTCCAATACTATCAAATTCTGTTCTGTATTTCATAATTGATTCATTGATATAATACACTCTTATTTAATAATTATAAAATATAAAGGATTAGAAATGACTAATTTTGAAAAGGTTAAAAAATTTATGGAAATTTTTGGTCAAGAAATTAAAGAAAAAGCAGCTTTTCCAAATAATAAAGTCACCTCCCTTAGATACGATCTAATTAAAGAAGAGCTAGAAGAATTTAAAGAAGCTATTGATAGCAGAGACATAAAAGAAGTGGCTGACGCATTAACAGATATACTTTATGTTACATATGGAGCTGGCCATGCATTTGGTATTAATCTTGATAAATGCTTTGAAGAAGTTCAAAATTCTAATATGAGTAAGTTAGATACTTATGGAAAACCAATTTTTAATGAAAAAGGAAAAGTAATGAAAGGTCCAAATTATTTTAAACCCGACTTAAGTAAATTTATCGAAGGATGAAAGAGAATTATTATTGGATTTTATTAGGAGTAGCTGCAGGAATATTAATTTATCTGGGAGATAAATATATTTTTTAAAAACAATTAATTTATTAACTTTCTAAAGAAATATTTAAAATATAAAAATAAAATCGATTCCTTTTTAATTTGATTAAAATCTTTTAATCTCTTATTCATGATTTCTTTTTTTTCAATGGACCCAAAACCCACTGGATGCATACCCAAAGCATGATTGTTAGATAAATGTTTTATAAAAGCTCCAGAATGGAGTTTATTTTTAATCAAAGGTATAATTGTTGATTTATATCTAGACATATTTTTTCCATGCCAACCTATAGCTGACATTTCTCTAATCCCGTAAAAAGCAAAAATATTTTTTCCTTTCCATTTAAATTTCCAGAATTTAGTATTAATAAATTTATTTAATTCTTTTTTATCGTAAATCCATAATGCGCAGTAACTATTTACAGTATTTACTACAAACATTTGTTTAGACACTTTAAGTTTATATTTTAGTTTATTAAATAAATCTGTTAAAAAAATTCTTTTATTCTTTTCTTCTGTTCTCACGAAGCCAAGATTAAAATTATTTTTAATGCAATTATTTTTATATTGAAGCCAATATTGAAAATTTTTCCTTGTAAACAAAATATCATCTTCAGAATAAATGAAGTAATCATACTTTTTTCTTTGTTTCTCGATAAGAAGTCTACATTTCCAAGATAAATAAAATGGATTTTTATTTTTTAAATTATGAACAACATATTTAACGTCCTTTAATTTATAATCTTTTGAAATTTTATTTGTATGAATAAAAATATGTATATTTTTATTAATTGTTAGATAATTTTTAACTATTTTTTTTAAATAGATAAAACGTTCTCGATAATTTTCTCCAACGAATGAACAAATATGCACAGCTAATTTCATAAATTTTTTTTTACAATTAATTGATTAGAAGCAGAGATAATTTTTAGATTATTTTCTTTTTCCAAAACAATTAAATTATTTTATAAGTTAGATATTTAATTTCCTTTTAATTCAGTTTTGTTAGTTTTTTCATAAATAATAATTTTTTAGGAGCGTTCTGTTTACAGATGCCTCGGACTTTGTAACATTATTCCTAATTATACGCCATTTGCAATTGCATAAAATCTAAAACCTTGAGTAAAATTACGTGTAGATTACGGATGATCTAAGTTCATTGACAATAGTATTTAAGTGTGACTAGTTCTATTTATGTCAAAATTATTCAAAAACCTTACTTTAATATTTTTAAGTATAACCCTTGTATCATGCGCAACAATTGTTAACGATGCACACATTCCAGTTACGTTATCATTCAGCGATGCAAGCACTGGTGAATGTAAATTGTCAAACAAGAGACAATCTTTGAGCGGAGAAGTTCCAGCAACATTTATGGTTAGACGATCAGATGATGCGCTACGAGTTGATTGTACGACAAAGTCAGGAAAAAAAGGTTTTGTAAGTATTCCTAGCACATTAGAGGGCGGCAAATTAGCTGGAAGTGTAGTTTTTTTCGACTTAGGCATCACAGACTCAATTACAGATAAACATAGAATTTATCCGTCGAGCTTTGTGGTTCCTGTAAAATAAAATTACGTATCAGCTACGTACAGAAACATTCTAAACATTAATTAACATTATAAATAAAGATAAGTAAGTGATTGTGAAGGGGCGTTCTGTGGCCTTGCAATGGTCGTTTAAAAGTTATAAGTAAATTTTACCGTGATTAAAATGAGCAAATTTTATACATTGTTAATTAGCTTTGCGCTCTTTCAGTCTGTTCAAGCGGACATAAAAGATTTAACGCTCAACGAAATTTCAGAAAAAACTTCTAACTTTGTTTCAGGTATCATTCCAGGTGAAGGATTAACAGAAGTTGACGTTAGATTAAGAGACGATAATAACGGAAATGGAAATTACGAATTTAAAATATTAGGTGTAAGAGACATTTTACCAAGTGATAATTCAAATTTATTTACTCAATTTAGTTTACATACTCAAGAAATAAACTCTGACAAAAGAATTATTGGAAATCTAGGATTAGGTTATAGATTTTTGAATTCAG
>Ga0209630_10001591_pt1 | contig 23955 bp, 21 predicted proteins | sample COG_01_FD_184745 | JGI IMG/M metagenome (GOLD analysis project Ga0209630, IMG submission 184745) | Pelagic Microbial community sample from North Sea - COGITO 998_met_01 (SPAdes) (version 2) | ecosystem: Environmental > Aquatic > Marine > Neritic zone/Coastal water | place: Helgoland, sampling... | reverse complement strand
AATATTACGGCGACGGTTCACATGGATCATATCAAAAATCATTATTATGTAAGCCATACATCCATTAACCCCACGGGAATTGTACCTAAAGGGCCGGAAATAGATTATTCTGCCCCCCACGATCGCCATGACAAATAAGTGTGAATCTCAACTTTGGTTAACCTTTAGCAATGTATGAGGATACATGCCTCGTGATGGCACGAGGGGAAAGTATGTGCAGTTTCTTGGGAGTGATTTTTTGTCAAAAACCGTTTTACTTACCGGCATTTCAGGCTACATCGGATTACATTGTGCAAGAGAACTACTGGACGCCGGATTTGAGGTTAGAGGAACTATTCGCGACTCTAAGAAAGTGTCAGTTGTACAAAATGCTCTGACACTCACTGATGAAGAATTAAAACATCTTTCCTTTGTGGTTCTTGATCTGACATCAGACAATGGCTGGGACGAGGCTGTGCAAGGCTGCGATTACGTTATGCATGTTGCTTCGCCATTCAGGATTGCTAATCCAAAAATTGAAAGTGATATGATAGGCCCCGCCGTTGAGGGAACTGAACGTGTTTTACGCGCTACGCAACGGGCGAATGTTAAACGTATTGTTATCACAGGTTCGATTGTTTCGATGATGGCAAGCTTGAGGCATGGTCGGTTCGGTCCAAATGATTGGACGGATGTCACTTACCCGGATTTGAGCACGTATGTTAAAAGTAAAACACTGGCCGAAAGAACAGCGTGGGATTGGGTTAATAGCCACAAGATATCTCATAACAATGATTTGATTGTGCCGGAATTAGTTGTGATTGCTCCAGGAGCGGTATTTGGCCCTCCCTTAGGGAGAGACATTTCTTGTGAGTCTCTTAGCTTGTTGACCAAGATGCTTAACGGCAAAATACCAATGGCCCCAGATTTTGCTTTTCCTATGGTTGATGTTCGGGATGTAGCAAAATTACATGTTAAGGCGTTGATTTTGGCTGAGGCAGCAGGCGAGCGTTTTATTGTGGCAGGAGTAGACCCAATAAGTTTTTCTGATGTTGCACAAATCCTCCTCAATGCCGGCTACAAAGGTCCTAGCAACAAAAAAGCACCAGGCTGGATGATCAGACTCATGGGACTGTTTGATCGAGAAGCAAAGGGCATGGTCAGTTTTCTAGGCATGCATCTGAGTGCAGATAATTCAAAAACCCAACAGATATTTAGCTGGACTCCAATGCCTTTTGAGCAGTCGATTTTGGAGTCGGCTCGTGCAATAAAAAAAATTCTCGAGAAAACGCAGTAGTTATGTTTGGGAAAAATTCGAAGATATTAAATTGATGCCAAACTTACAAAGCCCGGAGGAAGAAAAATAGGGATTTGTTGGTGGAGCCGAGGGGAATCGAACCCCTGACCTCAACACTGCCAGTGTTGCGCTCTCCCAACTGAGCTACGGCCCCATATTTTAAAACCTAACTAATGACAACTTGGGGGGGCAAATAACGGATACATACGAGTGGTGGCGCGTTAAGGCAAGAAAAAAATAGACAAGCACATCAATGTCAGATTTTAAAAATCGCCTGCGTTCTTCACCTACTGCTTTTCAGTATCATTAACATTTACGTGTTCAAAAACTTCAGACAGTTCATCGCTGTCCTCATCTAAGTCAGATGTGTTTTCCATCAAGCTCTCATCAAGATCATCCTCAAGTTCTGCTTCCAGCTCATCGGTTTCCTTGTCTACGTCGCCATCATTTAGCTCAGGCGGTACTTCTTCCACCTTGGAGTCATCAGCTAATCCAACAGCCTCAGTAGCATTTATATCACTGGATTTTTGCTCTGACGGTGATGTGCGCTTAGCTTTGGTTACAGGTATTTTGAACTTTTCTCCGCACTTAGGGCAGATAGCAGGATTTTTATTTAAATCAAAAAATCGTGTTTCACAGCTCAGGCAGGTTCGTTTTTTTCCAAGGTTAGGCTTTGTCACACCTGTTTCCTCCATAAGATATCAGTATTTCTATAATGCCAATTGCCATTTTCTTACGGCTCTGTCAAAACCTAAAATAAATTGACTTTTACAGGTCCCCTTGTTGACGCTACCATTTCTCTATCTATTTGTGCTAAAGATCGTCTTGTTTTTTTTCCTAAGAGGGTGTGGAAGCGACTGAACCATTGATGTTTTTGGAATTAACAATTGAAACCGCTTAAATCTGAAGCAATAAACTACTTGAGTGGAACCGTCCAAGTGCCGGGGGATAAATCTATATCTCATCGGGCCCTAATGATTGGTGGTTTGTCTATTGGTGAAACTCGAATTGAGGGGTTGCTTGAGGGCGAAGATGTTCTAAAAACGTCGGAAGCCCTTCGCAGCCTTGGAGTTGTTTCTGAAAAAAAAGCTTCTGGAAATTGGTTGGTTAGGGGACGAGGTGTATGTGGGTTGGTCGAGCCTGAGCAAGTTCTGGATATGGGAAATTCAGGGACAGCAGCCCGACTTCTTATCGGTGTACTTGCGGCTCATCCATTTAGTGTCATACTTTCAGGCGATAAATCTTTGAACAGTAGACCAATGGGGCGTATTATTAATCCTCTTAGAGAAATGGGCGTGATTTTCCAAGCGCGGAGTGGCGGGCGCTTGCCGTTAAATATGACCGGTCTAGCCGATCCTTTGCCTATTGAATATGAATTGCCTATAGCATCAGCTCAAGTTAAGTCTGCAATTCTGTTGGCTGGATTGGGGGCAGCGGGTAAAACGCGAGTGATAGAGCCCAAACCTACTCGTGACCATACAGAATTGATGTTGCGTCACTTCGGGGCTGAAGTTGATGTGGAGGATTTAGCTGGTGGTGCTCGCGCAGTCACTATTCAAGGGCAGCCTGAACTCATTGCGCGCAATGTTATCGTTCCAGGAGACATTTCGTCCGCCGCTTTTCCCATGGCAGCAGCTTTGCTAATACCGGGATCGAAAGTCACCATTAAAGGTGTTGGTATCAACCCTCTCCGCGCTGGGCTTATTGAGACGTTTAAAAATATGGGTGGTTCTATAACTTTGGAAAATTTCAGCATTGAAGCTGGCGAACCTGTTGCGGACCTGCTGGTTGAGGGGTCACTCTTGCACGGCATTACTGTGGCGCCGGATCACGCTCCGTCTATGATCGACGAGTATCCAATCCTTGCCGCCTGTGCAGCATGTGCTGAGGGCACAACACGGCTCGACGGTTTAAGTGAGCTCAGAGTTAAGGAAAGCGATCGTCTTAACGGCATGGCTCGGGGCCTTGAGTCTTGTGGTGTTAACATAGAGGAAGGCGAAGACTTCCTGATTATTCACGGCGATGGTACAGCACCTCAAGGTGGCGCAATAATTAAAACAGCTCTAGACCATAGGATTGCCATGGCGTTTCTTGTTCTTGGAGCGGTTACGACAGAGCCTATTGTCATTGATGACGCAGAGCCCATTGAGACAAGCTTTCCTGGCTTCGTTCAGCTAATGAATGGACTCGGAAGCCGCATTATAGAATTGTGATAATATGATGAAGGTACCAAAACTCATCGCTATCGACGGTCCTGCTGCTGCGGGTAAGGGAACTTTGGCTAAGCGGCTTGGCAAGCATTTTGATTTAGAACTGCTTGATACCGGCCTTTTGTACAGGGCGGTGGGACGCAAGGTCTTAGATGCCGTTGTAGAAATTGATGATGACCCCAAAACTTATAGTTTTGTTGCCGAAAAAGTTGCACGAAACTTGACTCCTGCAGATCTCGAAGTTGACGGACTGCGGACGGACCAAGCTGCCCAAGCAGCATCAAAAATATCAACTATCCCTGAAGTTCGTGCTGCCCTTTTGGACTTCCAGCGGGAGTTTGCTAAAAACCCACCCAATCGCGGCAAGGGGGCAATTTTGGATGGTCGCGACATAGGCACAGTGGTTTGTCCTGACGCTGAAATAAAATTGTTCATTTTTGCCTCTATAGAGGTTCGCGCAAAAAGACGCTATAAAGAGTTGCAGTATCGCGGTGTCAAAGCTATATATGCCCGCGTTCTTGACGATATGGAGAAACGTGACGCTCGAGATACGGAGCGTGATGCTTCTCCATTGGTAGCAGCGGGAGATTCTTTTAAGCTTGATACCAATAATCTTGACGCCGATAAGGCTTTAGCTGCGGCTCTTGACTATATCCAGAACAAATGAAGCGTTTCTGCAAATAGCAGTTATGGCGATGGCTTTTCCACATGGTGTGGGTCAGCTTTTTTAGTTCCGTATAGAAAGACCACCGGATTCAACTGGTTGGCCGGAAGAACACTAATTATTAAGGATACCAAATCATGGCTCCTGCTCCTCAGGCAAGTACAGAAGAAAACATTTTTGAAACGGGAGAACAATTTGCAGATCTCCTTGAAGAATCCCTTGGTAATGGCGAACCATTTGAAGGTTCTGTTGTAAAAGGTACGGTCGTTGCTGTTGATGGTGATGCAGCGACCATTGATGTAGGACTCAAGTCCGAAGGTCGAGTTGATCTTAAAGAATTCTCCGTTCCTGGTCAGGCCACAGAAATCAAGGTTGGAGACACTATTGATATTTTCGTTGAGCGTTTTGAAGACCGTGACGGCATTGTTCGGCTGAGTCGTGAAAAAGCCCGTCGTGAAGAATCCTGGGCTGAACTTGAAACCAAGTTCAACGCCACTGAGCGCGTTAATGGTGTTATTTTTGGTCGCGTCAAGGGAGGCTTTATTGTTGATCTTGAAGGCGCTGTCGCATTCTTACCTGGTTCACAAGTGGATATTCGACCTGTACGTGATATTTCCCCGTTGATGGGTACTCCACAACCATTTCAAATTTTGAAGATGGATCGTGCCCGAAATAACATTGTTGTTTCGCGTCGTGCTGTCCTTGAAGAAACCCGCGCCGAGGAGCGTGGTGAGCTAATTTCTAACCTAACTGAGGGTCAGGTTTTGGAAGGAATAGTCAAAAACATCACTGACTACGGCGCGTTTGTTGACCTAGGTGGTGTTGATGGCCTGTTGCATGTAACGGATATTGCGTGGCGTCGTATCAACCACCCATCTGAAGCACTCCAAATTGGTCAGGCCCTGAACGTTCAGGTCATTCGTTTTAACGCCGATACCCAGAGAATTTCTTTGGGGATGAAGCAGCTTGAAACCGACCCTTGGGAAGGCGTCGAACAGAAGTATCCTGTGGGTGCTAAGTTCAACGGTCGAATTACTAACATCACAGACTATGGTGCATTCGTCGAGCTAGAGCCTGGTGTTGAAGGCTTGGTCCATGTGTCCGAAATGAGCTGGACTAAGAAAAATATTCACCCTGGCAAGATTGTGTCGACCAGCCAGGAATTGGAAGTGATGGTATTGGACGCAGACCCTGAGAAGCGCCGCATCTCTCTTGGTCTCAAGCAATGCAGTTCGAACCCTTGGGAAGATTTTATTGTTAACTTTGCTGTTGGCTCGGAAGTTGAAGGCGAAATTAAGAACATCACGGAATTTGGCCTGTTCATTGGTTTGTCTGGTGATATTGACGGTATGGCCCACCTATCTGACTTGTCGTGGCACAAATCTGGTGAAGAAGCATTGGCGGATTATACCAAGGGCAACACAGTGCAGGCCAAGGTATTGGGTGTGGACGTAGAAAAAGAACGTATTTCTCTTGGTATCAAGCAACTGACAAAAGACCCGTTCGAGGGTGAAGCAAATAGCATCAAGAAAGGTGCGACTGTGACTTGCTCAATTAATGCCGTCGTTGATGGCGGCCTTGAAGTTAAGGTTGGTGAGGGTATGTCTGGCTTTATACGCAAGGGTGATTTATCGCGAGACCGTTCGGGGCAACGCGTTGAGCGTTTTGCTCCTGGCGAGAAAATTGATGCGAAAGTAATGCAAATTGATACAGCGGGCCGGAAGTTGACCCTGTCAGTCAAAGCCCTTGAGGCTGCGGAAGAAAAGAAAGCAATGAAGGAATACGGTTCATCCGATTCTGGCGCCTCTCTGGGAGATATTCTAGGCGCTGCCTTCAAAGATAAGCAGAATTCTGAGCCTGAAAAGTCAGCTTCTCCAAAGAAAGCTTCTCCAAAGAAAGCTTCTCCAAAGAAAGCTTCTCCAAAGAAAGCTTCTCCAAAGAAAGCTTCTCCAAAGAAAGCTTCTCCAAAGAAAGCTATAGCCAAGAAAACGGTTAAGAAAACTGCCAAGAAAACAGTTAAAAAAGTAGCTACAAAAACTGAAGATGAATAGTTATATAATGTTCTAAAAACGTTCAAGAGTGGGTTTAACTGTCTGCTCTGGGCCGGTTATGTAAAATGGGCGAGGAAGAATGTCACTCGAAGCTGATTATGTTGTTGACCGGCGAAGACTAAAGCGCAGGCTTTCTTTTTGGCGAGTCCTTGCCATTGTAGTCCTTGCCGTTCTGGTTATTACATCCATTACCAATTTCAAGATGTATTCTAGTGGTGGTTATATAGCGCGCTTAAGTGTGACTGGCTTAATCATCGATGATATGGAACGCGAAAATGCCCTGAAAAGTCTTAAAGATGATGAAGAGATGTTGGCCTTGATTGTAAGGATTGACAGTCCGGGGGGTACTGTAGTGGGAGGAGAAAATTTGTACCATCAACTAAAGGACCTTGGTCAAGAGAAACCAGTTGTAGCCGTGATGGGCTCAACAGCCACCTCGGCCGGATACATGATTGCTTTGGGTGCAAATCATCTTATTGCTCGTGAGGGCTCGTTGACCGGCTCAATTGGCGTATTATTGAAAACTGCGGATATTACTAGCCTCTTGGAGAAAGTAGGCATTAAGCCGGAAATTATTAAAAGTGGCCCTTTGAAGGCGCAACCCAATCCTTTTGAAAAAACCACCAATGTGGCTCGAGGAGCTATTGAGTCAGTGGTCATGGACATGTACGAAATGTTCGTCGACATAGTGGCAGAACGTCGTAAGATGTCGCCTGAGGCGGTAAGAGCCCTTGCGGATGGGCGTGTCTATTCTGGCAGGCAGGCGTTGGCTAATGGTTTGATTGACGCTATTGGCAGTGAGGATGAGGCTATTAACTGGTTGCGCGAGACTGGGAAAATTCCTCCAGATCTCTCTATCAAAGACGTAATAATTGAGCGTCCGGGACAAGGTTGGCGTACATTTATTAACGCGTTAGTTGGAAAAGCTCGTTTTTCTGAAAGTCTTGGCCTTGACGGTTTGTTCTCACTTTGGCAGTCTAAAATTTGGTAAGGCTAAAAACGGGGCTTTTATAAAGGGAGAAAGGTGGTAATGACGAAATCAGAATTAATCCAACATTTGGCAGATGCTAACCCGCATCTTTACCAAAGGGATATAGAAAGAATAGTTACTACCATCTTCGAGGAAATCACTTCGGCATTGGAGAACGGAAACCGGGTTGAATTGCGAGGGTTTGGTGCTTTTTCTATCAAAGAGCGTGGTTCCCGTGTTGGGCGTAACCCACGTAGTGGTGAAGTAGTCAATGTGGCTGCCAAGCGTCTTCCTTATTTCAAGACAGGCAAGCAGCTTCGCGAAAAACTTAACTGTTAAACCTCGTGGCCCGGTTTCTTCACTGGATTTTAGTTATACCATTAGGGGCAGGAGTGATTGCCTTTACTGTCTCAAATCGTAGCAGGATTTTAATTGATCTTTGGCCGGCTCCTTTCAGTTTTGAAACTCCTATTTTTGCAGCCTTGCTAGTTGCCCTTTTTGCTGGCTTTTTTCTGGGTGGTATTATTTCTTTTATTTCAGCTAGTAAACGTCGTTTACTCAATCGCCAATTGTTACAGGGGCTAGAAAATGCTCAGCGGGAAGAAAAAATTTTAAGAGACCAAATAAGAAAACTTGAGGTAGCTAGCTCTAATCAACCCTTGCAAAATAAAACTCAACCTTGAAAACAAAATTGCTAGGCAAGGTCTAATTAATTTGTGTGACATGCTGGCTTTTAATCACACGAAAGTATAAAAGTCACACATGACAAAGTTGCATCCTCATGAAAGAACTTTTGTTGCTCTGGACACCTCCGATTTAGCTCAGGCTCTTGCTCTAGCCAATGCTTTAAGTGGCCATGTAGGTGGTATTAAGCTTGGCAAGCAGTTCTTTACTGCCTGCGGTCCTAAGGGCATTGAAGCCGTCACCAATTGTGGTATGCCGGTATTTTTAGATCTTAAATTTCATGACATCCCTAACACAGTTGCAGCTGCGATTAAGGCTTCTTTGGTGTTTTCCCCATACATGGTCAACGTTCATGCTTGTGGTGGCGAAACGATGATGCGTGCAGCTGCTCAAAGCGCTGAAGAGGCCGGCCAAGACCGTCCCTTAATAATAGGTGTTACGGTTTTGACCTCTATGGATGAGAGTGATCTAAAGGGTACTGGGGTCGAAAGTTCCGTCTCTGATCAGGTCCTCCGTTTAGCATCCTTAAGTCAGTTTAGTGGCTTAGACGGGGTCGTTTGTTCCGCCCGAGAAGTTGAGGACCTTCGTGAGCATTTGGGAGAAGATTTCAAATTGGTGGTGCCGGGCATTCGTCCTGACTGGGCTCAAAAAAATGATCAGAAACGCATCGTAACTCCTGCTGCTGCCATCTCAATCGGAGCAGACTACCTGGTTATTGGGCGGCCTATCACTCATGCTAAAGATCCGGTTGAAGCTGCTGATAAGATTGCCGCTGAAATTGCTGCTGGGATATAGGATAACATGAATCTAGATCTCAAAATTTGCGGATTAAACACTCTAGAAGCCATCAAGGCAGCAGTAACGGGTCGCGCGGCATACATTGGATTTGTTTTTTTTGAGGCTTCACCACGCGCAGTTACCCCCGACACCATGGCAAACTTATGTTTGCCTGTTCCAAAAACCGTTAAAAAAGTTGGTTTGTTTGTGGATGCGTCCATGGAAGAGATTGCAGCTGCTGTCTCTAAAGGGTCACTTGATATGATACAACTTCATGGTTCTGAACCACCGAGCATGTTGGCTAAAATCAGATCTAAATTTGGGCTGCCTGTAATGAAAGCTGTCGCCATTGCCTGTGAAGATGACTTGGCTAGGGTAAAAATCTATGAGAATTGTGCAGATATGATTTTGTTTGATGCTAAGCCACCCTCAGGTGCCAGTCGGCCAGGCGGTAATGCTATGTCCTTTGACTGGTCTCTTGTTGCAGGTAAGGATTGGACATTGCCATGGATGTTGGCCGGCGGCATTAATTCAGAAAATCTTGCCCAAGCGGTGAAAATTAGCGGCGCATCAGCGATTGATGTATCAAGTGGGGTCGAAGACCCACTGGGCTTTAAGAGCCCTGCAAAAATAACAGAGCTACTTTCCTTAGCTGCTACATTATAAGTATTATAAAAAAAACCGCCAAATTTTAAGATTTTTCTCACACTCAGAGCTTCGTTATGCGTATTATGCCCTCAATGAATACTCCTAATACATACCGAACTGGGCCAGACGAATTTGGGCATTTTGGCATCTTTGGTGGTCGTTACGTCGCCGAGACCTTGATGCCACTTATTTTGGAGGTCGAGAGAGCTTATGAGGCCGCCAAAGCTGATCCAAATTTTCAGGCAGAACTGAATCAATTTCTTGCTCAATATGTTGGCCGCCCTAGTCCACTTTATTTTGCAGAACGCCTGACAGAATATTTTGGTGGTGCTAAGATTTATTTCAAGCGCGATGAGCTGAACCATACTGGTGCACACAAGATTAACAACTGTATGGGTCAGATTTTGCTGGCCAGGAGGATGGGTAAAAAACGAATTATCGCTGAGACGGGTGCAGGTCAACACGGTGTTGCGACAGCCACAGTTTGTGCACGCTTTGGGCTAGAATGCGTAGTCTATATGGGAGCCACTGACATTGAGCGTCAAGCCCCTAATGTCTTCCGTATGAAACTACTCGGTGCCAAAGTCGTCCCAGTCACAAGTGGCACTGCGACTTTGAAAGATGCGATGAACGATGCATTACGGGATTGGGTTTCCAATGTAAACGATACCTATTATCTAATAGGTACGGTTGCTGGCCCTCATCCTTATCCAACGATGGTCCGAGACTTTCAGTCTGTAATAGGCAGCGAAGCTCGTGAACAAATATTAGCTGCTGAAGGACGCCTGCCGAATTCACTTGTGGCTTGCATTGGTGGAGGTTCTAATGCAATGGGCTTGTTTCACCCATTCCTAGATGATATTGACATAAGAATCATCGGTGTAGAAGCTGCGGGACTTGGTATTGAAAGTGGCAAACATGCCGCCTCTCTGACTGGGGGCAAGCCTGGTATATTGCATGGTAATAGAACATATTTGCTTCAGGATGATGACGGACAAATTCTTGATGCCCATTCAATTTCAGCAGGACTCGACTACCCGGGTATCGGTCCTGAGCATTCCTGGCTGAATGATAGCGGTCGTGTGGAATATGTATCTGTACGTGATGACGAAGCGCTTGAGATGTTCCAGCTTTGCTCGAGCCTCGAAGGTATCATTCCCGCCCTAGAGCCATCTCATGCTCTAGCTCACATTAAGAAAATCGCCTCAGACCTTCCGGCAGAACACTTGATGATCATGAATATGTGCGGTCGGGGTGACAAAGACGTCTTTACTGTCGCAGATGCTCTTGGGGTGAAGCTGTGAGCCGAGGGACGACTAGTGGGCGTATTGAGGCGTGTTTCGCCTCCTTACGGAAGAGAGGCCGGGCAGCCTTCGTACCTTTTATAATGGCGGCAGATCCAGATTATAAGACTACTTTAGAAATTCTCAAAGGACTACCCGGCGCGGGTGCAGATATAATCGAGATAGGCGTGATGTATTCTGATCCGATGGCTGACGGGCCGGCTATCCAGGCAGCTGGACTACGTGCCAAGGCTGGTGGGGCAAGGGTCTCAAAGACCCTCGATATGGTGCGTGACTTTCGAAAAGAAAATGATGCCACGCCAATTATCTTAATGGGCTACTACAACCCAATTTATATTTATGGTGTCCAGACGTTTCTTGCTGATGCCTGTGAAGCTGGCGTTGATGGATTGATTGTTGTCGATCTGCCACCTGAAGAAGATATAGAACTTTGTATCCCAGCGTTGGATGCAGGCATGCACTTCATTCGTCTGGCAACCCCTACGACTAATGATGAACGCATACCTGCCGTTCTCGCAAATACTTCCGGCTTTGTCTACTATGTTGCAGTTGCTGGGATCACTGGAACCAAATCAGCAGATACAAGTGCTATTCACACAGCGGTCAAACGCTTGAAGTATCATACAGATCTGCCCGTGGCTGTGGGCTTTGGTATTAAAACGCCAGCTCAGGTGGCTGAGGTTGGAAAAATAGCCGACGCTGCTGTTGTCGGCTCGGCTCTGGTAGATATAATAGAGGCAAATTTGGATGATAATGGTAACGCAAAGGCTGGGTTAGTTAAAAAAGCTTTGGAATTTGTCGCGCAACTTTCTAAAGGTGTGCAGTCATCTGAAAAGGTGCTTCTTAAATGAATTGGTTAAAAAATATTGTCCGCCCCAAGCTCAAGCAATTGGTAGGTGGGCAGAAGGAAATTCCTGACAACCTTTGGAATAAATGCCCTAGCTGTGAAAAAATGATTTTCCACAGAGACCTGGAAAAAAATTTCAGAGTTTGCTCTCATTGTGGATATCATCTGCGCATTGGATCAAATGAGCGCTTAAGAATGCTGTTTGATAATGGTGAATTTCAGAGTATTGATCTGCCAGAGGCGAGTGTGGATCCTCTTAAATTTCGAGATCGAAAAAAATATACAGACCGCTTAAAAGACGCCCAAAATAAAACTGGTCTCAAGGATGCACTTACTGTTGCCTATGGGAGCATGGGCGGTCTTAATGTTGTTATTGCAGCGCTCGATTTCTCCTTTATGGGCGGATCTATGGGTGTAGGTGTTGGTGAGGGACTGGTCACAGCTTCCCGGCTTGCGGTAGTTCAGAATGCGTCGTTGATTGTGGTGCCTTCGTCTGGTGGCGCTCGTATGCAGGAAGGAATTTTATCTCTTATGCAAATGGCCCGAACGACGATCGCAGTTGAAGAGGTAAAGGAAGCAGGTCTTCCCTACATTGTCGTGCTTACGGATCCCACAACGGGCGGTGTCTCTGCCTCGTTCGCTATGTTAGGTGACGTCGCTCTTGCTGAGACGGGTGCTGTCATTGGTTTTGCTGGTGTTCGCGTCATTGAACAAACCATTCGTGAGAAATTACCAGATGGTTTCCAACGGGCTGAGTATTTGCTTGAACATGGTATGATAGACATGGTTGTGCGACGTCAGGATTTAAGGGACACATTAATTAGGGTGATTGGTTTGCTTATCAACACAGCACCCAAAGGCGATGTGCTGGCGCTGGAGACACCCGCTGAGTGATAGTGATGCCATTCTGACACGTTTGATGGCTCTGCACCCCAAGGTGATTGATTTAAGCCTTGATCGCATTGAAAGATTGCTCAAACGCCTTGGTAATCCCGAACGTCAATTACCACCTACCATACATGTTGCTGGAACCAATGGTAAAGGTTCCCTCATCGCATTTCTGCGGGCTATTTTGGAAGCAGCTGGTTATAGGGTGCATGTTTACATTTCGCCGCATCTTACCAAATTTAACGAGCGCATTCGTTTAGCAGGAAAGCTAATCGACGATGACGAGCTAGCTAGTGTTTTGGCAGAATGTGAAAAACTTAACGCAGGTGAGCCTATAACTCATTTTGAAATTACTACCGCAGCAGCATTTCTCGCTTTTTCTAGAGTCGATGCTGATGTGGTGTTGTTGGAAACAGGACTTGGTGGCAGGCTTGATGCAACTAATGTTATTGATAATCCTGTCCTCACTATCATCACTCCAGTGTCTTTAGACCATCAGCAGTTTCTCGGCAATACTTTAAAAAAAATTATAGCTGAAAAAATAGGTATTGTGAAGCCGGGGGTTCCTTGTCTTTCTGCTAAGCAGGAACGGCGGGAAGAAAAAAATTTTTGTAAATTGGTTACGGAAGCTGGAGCATCATTGGCCTTAGAGGGAAAAGATTGGTCTGTACGTAAGATTGAAACAGGGATGGCTTTTGATTCAAATTTGGATGGAGTAAAAAAATCCCGTGACTTTCCTGTTCCAGCCCTGAGCGGCTCACACCAGCTAAGGAATGCTGGGCTGGCTATTGCTGCCATTGAGCACCTGCCTGGTTTTGATATTCATGATAGTGCCATTGCACTGGGTCTAAAAAGTACTCATTGGCCGGCACGACTGCAACGTCTGATTAGTGGGCCCCTGATTGATAAATTGCCTGCTGGCTGGGAACTTTGGCTAGATGGGGGCCATAATGGTGCTGCTGGAAAGATAATATCAAAGCATGCCCGCACATGGCGTGACAAGCCACTACATATGATCTTTGGCATGCTTAATTCAAAGAGCCCGGGTGATTTCTTAGGTCACCTTGAAGGACGCCTGGGTTTATTTCGCGGTATTGCAATTCCCGATGAGGAAAACACCCTAAGCGCCCAAGAGGTTACAGCGGTAGCCTTAAGTTTACGTATGGATGGGGATGTTGCGGGCAGTGTTGAGGCGGCGCTTGACGATATTATCAAGCAAAAAGAAAAAGCTCGCATTATAATAGCAGGTTCTCTCTACCTGGCCGGTACCATCCTTAGAGAAAATTCCTGAAATAAGAAAAGTTAGAGGTATCATTTCTTAAATGCCATAAACATTCCATATAGAAAGCTTTACTGAAGATAGGATTTCCAAGGGAAGAAATTTTTTAAGGGGTAAACATCAATTTATTAGATCACAGATTGAACCCATTCTAGTAGTTTGTTTTTTGGTAGGGCGCCAATTTTAGTTGCCAAAACTTCGCCATCCTTAAACAGCATCAGGGTTGGGATGCCCCGCACTCCATATTGAGAGGGAACTGTGGGGTTTTCATCAATATTTAGCTTGGCAATCGTGACTTTGCCTTCCATTTCAATAGCAATTTCCTCTAAGGCTGGAGCGATTTGCTTGCAGGGCCCGCACCATTCAGCCCAAAAATCAACAATTACTGGCAGGGATGAGTTTTTAACGTCAACTTCAAATGAATCGTCGGAAACAGTTATGGGCATCTAATTCGTCCTATAAAAAAAAGTATTTTGCAAGAATCAACTATCTCATTAAATCTAGGGAGCCAATTGGTTGGCGTCAAGATGCGTACTGATCCAATAATTCATCCGGCAAGGTCATTAGGCATATAGTATGGGTCCATGCAAGAATACACACGACTTTTCGCCCTGGATATACCTCACGCAATAAAGAGCGATAAACTGCCATTTGCCGCAAATATACTGGAGAAACACTCTTGGCTGTCTGTGGCGATAGCCTGTTTGTTTTGTAATCAATTATGGTAATCTTGTTGCCGCTGATTGCTAGACGGTCAATTTGTCCCGAAATTACACGTCCTCTGACCACACCGTTAATGGGCACCTCAGCTATAGATTTGGGGCCGAACAAGACCTTAAATTTAGGGTCTTCCATAACGTTGAGAACTTCCTCAGCTATAGTATTCTGCTGATGTTTATCGATACCATGGACGGTCCGGGCTAGGTATCCAAATGCTGCTTCAGCCCTTTTTGTTTGGGGCAGATTTGGCAAACTTTCTAGCAGCCGGTGTATAAGAGTGCCACGTTTGAAACGGGACCCATCGTTTTCGTCAAATGGCGATCGTACGGCGGGTTCATCCTCTGTCAATTTAGATGGGCTTAGGGGCGGAGTAAACTTTGGCTCTGGTGGCGCTGTGTTTAAAGCCCAAACTGGTGGGCTGAAAACATCACACGTCTCTCGAGTGGGAGACACATCTTTGCCATCGGGGCTTTCTTCTTGTGTGTTAGATAACCTGAAAACGCTCTCCCCTGTTGTCGTGAGGACTTCTTTAGCGATTTCTTTAAAAGCGGGCTCAATAAGCTTGTACCAACAATCATCGCTGGGCTCACTTTTACCTTCCCACCCGCTGATATATAAGCGGTCCCGGGCTCTTGTCATGGCTACATAGAGAAGGCGGCGATATTCCTGAGCGCGCAATTGTTTGTTTTCTTCAGCCAGGGCGGTAGTGCGACTTTCTTTTTGATCCTCTGTGGGCCCCCACAGGAGGGCTGGTTCTGGATCTTGGATCCAGTGTAACTTTGATTCGTGGCGAGACGTTGGCACAGAACACGTGTCGGGTAAAAAAATAATATTACCCTGTAACCCTTTTGAACCATGAACGGTCATAACGCGAACTTCACCTCGGCCTTGTTCTAAATCGCGTTTAATCTGGGTGCGTCCAGTCTCGATCCAGCTAAGGAAGCCTTGCAGGGACGGCACGTGCTCGCGTTCAAAATCAATGGTTAGCCTTAAAAATTCGTTGATGGGATCATCCGCTTCTTGGCCAAGTCTTGCGAGTAGGTCTCTGCGCCCCCCTTCCGGGCCAAGTAGTTGGGCATAAAACTCGTATGGTGGCATATAGTCGGCGCGGGCCATCAGTTTTTTCAGACGCGCGTGGGCCTTAAGATATTTTGCATTTCCCTTGGAGGCTTTTTTTAGCACCGCCCATAAGGTGCCAGCTCTTTGGTAGGCGAGGGGAAAAAGATCTTCATTGTCCCTAAAGTCAAACAAAGGCCCTTTCAGAACCACTGCTAGGGTCAGGTCGTCTTCGGGTAATAGTACAAAGCGTCCAAGCGCTAATAGGTCCATCACTGCCAACTGTTCAGTTAGAACCATGCGGTCGGCCCCGGCGACGGGAATGTTATATTGTTTCAGAGTGTTGACCATTTTTTCAGTAAAGCTTCCACGCTGGCGCACCAAAATCATGATGTCGTCTGCGCGGATAGGGCGTCCCGCAGATAGAAGCTCTTCACCATTTTCAAGCCAGCCTTTGATGGTGTCAGCGATGCGCCTCGCCATACGATCTTCCGGGCTGTCTACCGGGAGACGATCGACTGGTGCGTCCCATGGTTTGACCTCAATAGCCTCCCCCTTTTTAATGGTTGGCCATAATTCAACAAGCCCAGCTTGCCCTTGACGGTCCCACTGATGAATGATTGAATTTTCATTAAAGGTCAAACCTTCACGGGCGATCCCACGTTCAAAAACCTTATCAACAGTTCTCAGAATTGATGCAGTGGAACGATATGATCTTTCCAGTTCAACAGGTTCAAAAGATTTGTTTGCACAAAGCGCTTCTTTGGAAAAATACTTTCTTGTATGACCGAACATTAATGGGTCGGCACCTTGAAAGCTGTAGATTGATTGTTTTTCATCACCAACGGCGAAAACAGTCCGCTCGGTCTCTCGTGCGCCAAGACCTGTGAAAAAGTCTCCTGATAGCGCCTTGATTACATCCCACTGATCAGAACTTGTGTCTTGGGCCTCGTCGACTAAGACATGATCTAAACCTCCATCCAGCTTGTAATGGACCCATGAGGCACCGCCCTCAGCCTGTAAAAGATCACGGGCTTTAAGAACTAGATCATCGTAGTCTAGTAAGGAACGTGCTTGTTTTAGCTGTTCGAAGATGTCAAGGAGATGGTGACCCAGCTTGATAAGCGCTTGGCTCGCTAGAAAAATGCTACAACTTCGTAAGCGCTCTTCGACAACAAGAATTCGTTGCTGTTCTTCGGCCAAAGCTTTCAACAAGTTTGGGTTGGCCTCCGCTATTTTATTTGACATCAACTTCTTGCGAGGCTCGTTACCCTTAGTCAGAAAAAATGGTTTGTAGACATCATCAAAAGTTATAGCCCGGGTAACAACGTCATTTTTTAGCCAGCCTCGCAAGTTTTTAGCTTTTATATTTTCAGGGTGAGTGCCACCAGACAGAGCCTCAGTCGCGATCAAGATAGTATTCTTATCGAAGTAGCTTTCATCACATGCCTGATCAAGAATACTTTGCGCAGTTTCTTCTTTTTCGATCCCTAGTGCTCGTCGGGAGGCATCAATGACTGCATCAATGTTCCCATAGCGCTTGAATAAGCTACGTAAATGTGTGCGTTGGGATGAAAGGTCGCTCATTAAAGCGGTGAACCCTTCTTCGTTCAAAAGTTCTGCCATCAGTGTCAAGGCATTTGCCACATCCTCTGAAATACTCTCGTGGGCCTGCACAAAAAGACGATCTCGTGCTTCGTTCATCAATTCAGTTGAGGCGCGTTCGTCAATGACGGAAAAATGTGGTGAAATGCCGGCCTCGATGGGGAACCTCCCAAGCAAAGATTCACAAAAGGCGTGGATGGTGCGAATTTTGAGACCGCCCGGCACATCCAGGGTTTCTGCAAATAGGCGCTTGGCCGGGGCAAGTACAGTTTTTTGCGGTGTCTTGCCAAGTAAAGCTGTAATTTCGACTAGTAGTACGTCATTCTTTGCGGTAGCCCACCTGCCCAGACGATCGGAAAGTCGAGTAGCCATTTCTGCAGCCGCAGCTTTAGTGAATGTCAGGCACAAAATCCTTTGTGGCTTGACGCCGGCCAGAAGTAGGCGGGTGATACGATCAGTCAGCACCTGTGTTTTGCCTGTCCCAGCGTTGGCCGAAACCCAGACAGAGCTCTCTGGATTAGCAGCGGTGACCTGGGCAACTGTACGAACCTGTTGAATTCGGGTGCTGTTGCTCACGGATCGCCCCTATCACTATCGTCACCAGCCATCCATTCCTTAACTCGGGCTAGGTGATCATAGTCACCAAAACGGCTTAAAAACTGTGGTACGGGCCGCGACAGATAAGGTGTTGTTTCATCATCAAAGTCAGCAACCCGCTTCTTCAGACCCCTAAGGGCATCTGCAGCAAGGGTTTCAACATCTTTAAAAACTCCTGTTTCCTTGCCGGCCGGCCTTCCCCCCGATAATTTCATGTAAATAAGCTTTGAGATATTAGTTGGTTTAACACCGTAGAATTTTCCCTCGGCTGCTATGGCGGCTTCCAGGGTCAACTGGGGTGTCAGGCCACTTTTGATTTGCCGTTCTGTGGGCGCCCCACCTGTTTTATAATCAATGATTGCTAGGCTACCATCAGGTGTTTGGTCGACACGATCAGCCCGGGCATTCAGGGTGAAGTCCCCACCAGGTGCCGCAAAGGTAATCTCACCACTAGTTTCTGTGCTTAAGGGAATGCGTCCTGCGTTGCGCTGCAGTGTCTCATTTTCAACAAACCATCGGGCCATACGTTCGAATCGGGGCCACCAGAAAGCCCTTACAGCGGAGTTTTGTATTTGTTCATCAAAAACCTGAGCGCCGATTTCTATCAACTCTGCATAGGAATTATCGGGCAGATCGTCAGGGTACTTTTTGACAAAGCGGTCTAGCGTATCGTGAACGATGATGCCGCGATGGTTAGTGCCCAGTCTAGCATCTATGGGGTCAAGCACTTTGAGTTTTAAGATGTGGCGGGCGTAGATAGAGTATGGGTCACGGATCCAGGTTTCTATCCTTGAAACTGAGAGGTTGCGTGGCCTACTTTCTAATGGTGGGGTCGGTAATGGTTCTGTTGGATCAAGATACTCTGTGGGTCTGTCTAACCCAGCAAAAAGCGCGCTTAATTCTGGGTCCGGCTGAAACTGGGACTCAAGTGGTGTTCCACTGAGCAGGGTTTTTATGCGCTGAAGCCAGCGAGATGGAACTGTCGGCGATCCATTACTACGTGTGGACCGGCTAAGAATAACTTCCTTGGCAGAGGCGGCCTGGCTAAAGTCGTGGGCGGTCAGGCCCAAGCGACGTTCCGGTTGCGAAAGCCCAAATTTTTCTAACATGGGACGGCTCATCCACGGGCTTTCTGAAGCCTGCGGCGGCCAGCTATTCTCGTTCAATCCGCCTAGGATCATCACATCAACCTGCTGCAAGCGTGCTTCAAGAAGTCCCCAAATATGCAGGCGTGGGTGGCTTCCATAAGCCGGACGGTGTACTTGGGGGCTAAGCAAAGAGTCTATGAGGGCGGGGTAATGCCTAGCATTGATGGCTCCTAATAAGTCCGACGCTTCATTCAGTTCTGCAAAGAATGAGGCTAGCGCCTCTCCATCTCTACCACCCCAAAGCCGAGCCTCACCGTCTTTTTCGTTTGTGGTTGCCAATGCCTCGGCCAGTTGTACATGGCCTGCCAAAAGATCTTTTAAGGGAACTTGAGGTAGCTTAAACATAAGGGCGAAAGGGCGAATAATCTCATCTAGCCCATCAATTAGCTGTTCTATCCCACGGACTTTTTCCTGATCAGCTCGTTGTACGGTGGTCCTTAAGGCCGCGTATCCCAATCCTGGACTGAGGCTGAGCCGCAAGGTTACTTCAAGACGCCGAACTAGTTTTCTGAATTCTGAGGGGTTCATGCCGCCCGCAGCATAAGGATGTTTTAAAAGACCAAGTAATTCAACTGGAACTATTCCGTCTGCCACGACGCGCGCGCATTGGCGCATAAAGGTTCCAGGTGGGGTTTTTGTTAAGGGATATCCAGCTGAATCGTCAATGTTAATTTTCCAGCGAGCCAGTTCGGCTGTTACACGTCGTGCAAGGGTTCGGTCCGGCGTAACAAGGGCCGCAGTTTTTCCTTCAGTTTCTAGGACTCTGCGCAGAGCAAGTGCAATCATTCCAGCTTCTTCTTTTTCGTTGTTTGCCTCTATTAGGGTGACACCGCACAAAGCCTCAACATCCAGCTTAGTTCGGGTTTCCCAGTGATCGGTTACGCTGGCCGGAATTAGGGCTTGGTTTATGAGTTTAGCTCGTGAGAGAGGCGCAATGGTCTTGGTGTGGGATTGCCAGTCCATAACGTCGCTACGCGCTATTTGTAGATGCTTAAGAAGATGGGCTAAGCCGTACTGGGGATGGCTTGGTTCCAAGGCCTGCCAGACTGCTTTGTCTGCATCTTTATCTAGTCCTGGGAGAATCACCAAACCGTTCGCCATTTGACTGATAGTTTTCAGCAGATCTGCTGTAGCTGGAATAGATCCTGTAGATCCAGCGGCAATAACAGGACCGGGTGGTGGATTTTTTTCCCATAGCTTGGTTTGGGCATTGAGGAGACGATTACGTCGCTCTGCTGGATCAAGAGCACCTTGTTCTGCCAGAATAGTTGGCCAGTGCTCGTTTAAGATAGCCAGGAATTCTAGAGTTTTTTGCCAGTGCTTGGAAAGTCCTTCATCTTCGACCAGCGTATTAAGTTTATCAAAAGACAGCTGTTCGGTTTGAACTTGATCGAGCAGGTGGGCTAATTCCTGGGCCAGTCTTGCAGCCTGATCGGTTGTTACATCGCTGTCTTTTCGCGCCATGATCATATGCGTCAGTAACAGCTGGCGGTGTAGGTATGGTATTTGTGGGGCAATTTCAAATGAAGCCTCTCCCGACAGCTTATCGGCTCCACTTAAAACCAGTTCATCCTCATCAATGTCTCCAAGGGGTAACATTTTGGGGAGTAACATGGGCTTGCCATCAGTCAAACGTAGGAAGGCTAAACTTAATGAGCGACAGGCACGTCGAGTTGGCAGTAGGATGGTAATCTCTACAAGAAATTCTGGTTTACTTGAATAGCGCTCAAGGATTCCAGCCGCTAGGGTATCAAGAAATGGAAGCCCAGCACTGATATTGAAGACGTTCGGCTTTCCTCTCATCTGCGTTTTATTCCGGAGTAACGCTTTCGCATATAATCTTCGGCCTCATCAAGAGACTTCGGAGTGCCCACATGGAACCATTCACCGTCATGGACAATGCCATAAAGCCTTCCACTTTTAATAGCTTTATCATAAAGTACATTAAGTGAAAATGGGCCTTCAGGAGATTTCTTGAAAAGCCTTGGGTGAAGAATTTGGACGCCAGTGAATAAATAAGGTGAGACCTCGCTTTCAGGGCGCCTTGACAACACTCCTAGGGGATCCACATCAAAATCACCCAAGCCTTCATAACCGTATGCATCGACGGTTGAATGCAGCATCAGTAAAGCATCCATTTTAGCTGCATCCCAGTGAAGGACCATTCGATTTACCGCGTCCTGAGAGCCGTTCAGCCACAGCGTGTCGCCGTTGCAGGCAAAGAAAGGCTCATTGCTGAATTTACTAAGAGCATTGCTAATGCCACCACCAGTTTCAAGAATTTCATCTTCAAGCGAAAATAAAATTTTTACATCAAGGCGTTTTTTTAGATGCTTATGTATCTGTTCACTTAAGTGGTGAGTATTGACAACAAACGTTTCTACACCTCCTTCATGCAGTCGGTCGATAGTGCGGTCAATCAAAGTTCTACCAAGAACCTTGACTAATGGTTTGGGCTTAGTGTCCGTGATTGGGCGCAGACGTACACCAAACCCAGCGGCTAAAATCATAGCACGTTTTATATCTGTCACGGGGATATCTCTGGAATGCCGCGCATGGCGCTGGGCATGTGGGTGTCAAACCAATATTTCAAATTAGCAAGCACTGGGTGTTCCAAAGCCGTTTCAAGTAGCGCCCAGACCCGGGGAATGTGGATAAGATAACCCGGCTTGCCGTCACGCTGGCAAAGCCGTGTGAAAATTCCAATGACTTTGGCGTGACGTTGCGCGGCTAGGATAGAAAAAGCAATACCGAACGAACCTTGATCCATTTTGGGAAAAGCTGAGAGATAACGCTCAATCATCTTGGCTTTTACTCCTGGTCCTAAATCACGACGGGCATCTTCCAGCAAGGACATTAAGTCATAAGCGGGATGTCCAACCACTGCGTCCTGAAAATCGAGTAGCCCGCAGGCCTTTATTCCTGAACGCTCACCTAGCCATATTAAATTATCTACGTGGTAGTCTCGCAAAACCAGCGTCTTTGGTCCAGAATGTATACGGGGGAAAAGTTCCAACCATATATTTCCATAAGTTCTTCGTACATATTCAGTGGCAGGCACACCAGCAAAAGCGGGATAATTCCATTGGGGCGCCATAAAGGCTTCATCAAGCAGGCGACCATTACCATAGGTGGGCAAAGATGGCGGAATACTCTCACTGCGCGGACGCTTGTGAAGGTCAATCAGCACATCAATGGCCAACTCATAAAGTGCCATCTCGTTACCACCTTTTGAGAGAACCTTTGTGTAGGTGGTGTCACCAAGGTCTTCAAGCAACAGTAATCCGTCCTCTTCATCTACTGCAAGGATTCTCGGTGCAGAATAGCCAAGCCGGGTTAAATGCTGGGCAATGGTAATAAACTGATGCACATCGCCGTCAGGTGGTAGCGCATCCATTAGCACGGCACGCTTACCTGACAGCCATATACGATCATAGCGGCGAAATGAGGCATCCCCAGCTAGAAAAATACGCTCTGCGCCACCCCACCCATTTTGATTAAGGAAAGCCTTAATAATACGGTCACGCTCAAGGCTCATAAAGAAATCTCCTGCAACCGTTTGTACCAGCTATCGCCTGCGGTGATCACTGCTTGACGATGCGATTTAGCAGTACCATAACTTAAAACTAGTTCTAGATGATTACGTGGTAATAGTGAACCCAACCTTTCCGGCCATTCGATTAATGAGATCCCATCAGCAAAAGCATCATCAATGTTTAACTCTAGTGCTTCTATAGAATTTTCCAGTCGGTAAAGGTCAAAATGAAAAATCTCCCTTCCATCCTCAGCATCATACGTCTGTAGCAGTGTGAAGGTAGGGCTTGGCACTTCTGTATTTGATCCACACAGGGCTCTCACAAAGGCACGGGCAAAAACCGTCTTGCCAGTACCAAGGTCACCTATTAAGGCTAGTTGCTCGCCATAATTGACTAATTTTGCCAAAGAGACAGCCAGCGCTTGTGTTGCGGCTTCATCAGGCAGTTCAATAGTTAGAATTTTCCCCGTTACCATATTAAAAATAATCCTATTCTTGCTTTCGACACTCTTGTAACAATCGTTACAAGAGGCGATAACCTGTTTACCCTTTTGATGAGAGAGTTTCTATGTCAAATCAGATTAATTTAGAGAACAAAACAATTGAGACTGATGTTTGCATTATCGGCGCTGGACCTGCGGGACTGTTCAGTGTTTTTGAATGTGGAATGTTGAATATGTCTTGCCACGTTATAGATGCTCTAGATGCCATTGGAGGTCAGTTATCCGCGTTATACCCTGAAAAGCCTATCTACGACATTCCCGGATTTCCAAAGGTGTTAGCTGCTGATTTAGTGCATGATCTTGAAGCGCAGGTGGCCCCTTTTGATCCTGTATTTCATTTAAATCAACAGGTAGTGTCTCTGTTGAAAAGTCAGGATAATCGATGGATAGTTGAAACCTCCAAAGGAACACGTCTCGACTCTGGAGCTGTTATTATTGCTGCCGGTGTTGGCGCCTTTGGGCCAAACCGGCCCCCACTTGAGGGTATCGAGGCCTTTGAAGGCCAAGGGGCGGGTATTGGCGTTCACTATCTGGTCAAGCACCGTGAGGATTTTCGGGGTAAGAAAGTGGTTATTGCCGGTGGTGGAGATTCTGCTGTCGATTGGGCTTTATCCCTAGCCGATATTGTGGAAAGTCTATCTATCGTTCATCGTCGCCCTAAATTCCGCGCCGCACCTGATAGTGTCGATAAGCTACACAAGCTAGCAGATGGTGGTGTTATTGATTTAGTTGTTCCGTTCCAATTAGCCGGACTAGAAGGTGAGGACGGTATACTTACCACAATTAATTTGGCTGATTTGGATGGCAACGAGCGTTCCTTGAAAGCAGACGTGTTACTTCCATTTTTTGGGTTAACGCAGAACATTGGTCCAATAGCCGATTGGGGGCTTAACTTAAATCATGACCATATCACTGTCGCCCAGGAAACCATGGCGACAGACAAGTATGGTATTTTTGGTATAGGAGATATTATTACTTACCCTGGCAAGTTGAAGTTAATTGTCAACGGTTTTGCCGAAGCCGCAACGGCAGCCCATTCAGTGCGCGCATATTTGCATCCTGGGGAAGAATTACACTTCGAATATTCAACGACAAAAGGTATTCCTTGAGAAGAATAGATGATATCGTTTATTTTTTAAGACTAATGAGCAGAGGTATTGATCTAGAGCCACTAGTGGCCCAATGATCTCTTC